>Ga0310811_10001073_pt1 | contig 35127 bp, 39 predicted proteins | sample YCmetagenome_FD_207642 | JGI IMG/M metagenome (GOLD analysis project Ga0310811, IMG submission 207642) | Soil microbial communities from experimental microcosm in Duke University, North Carolina, United States - YC | ecosystem: Engineered > Artificial ecosystem > Soil microcosm > Unclassified ... | reverse complement strand
TGCCAATGATCATCTGCCGGGTATCATCTGCCAAGTATCATCGCGAACGACCGAGAGATCGTACAATGTGACGCTACGTACGATTCAAGGCCGTCCAAGCCACTACCGCGTAAATATTACAGATGGTTAGGTCGGGCGGTTGTCCGATCCACCTAACCTGTGTAGCTGACGTGGGTGAGCAAACGTGTCTGCACGATTTGCGGGCGCTCGCGAGCTACTTGGGTTAAGCGTCACAAAGGCCATGCGGGCAGCATTTCGAAGGCCACCAGGACTGTTGTCTCCTAAACTTCTAGCAATCATCAGACGGGGGTTAGCTGGAACAGCAAAGCTGCGCATTTATCGGAAAAAAGCCCGGCCTCATTCGAGGGCCGGGCGGAAGTCAGTCTGGGCGAACGAGGCTGCTAAGCGTCGCGCCAGCTCGCGTCGACAGAGGGAGGGCTGCCGACGGTTATTTGCGGTGATGCATTCACCGCAAATTTCTAATCACAAAAGGATTGATGTCGGTCTGGCGTTGTTTCCTTTTTTACCAAGGCGATACTCACCAATGCGCCGACAGCCCGGGATCATCTATCCTCGACGCCACTCATCTTATCGATATGTTCTTGACGATCCTCGTAAAGCAAAGTCGACCGCTTAGGTGTCGTTGTCGCGCCTCTGGCGGAGGAGCCCCGCTGGCTTGTCCGAGGCCCCTCGCGTCCTGCTTTGAGATGCTACAACGTGACGCTAGGTACGAATCAAGTTGTTTGAGCTGCGGCGCGCGCCATTAAAATCTGAACTCCGATTTCTAACAGGCAGCTAATCAATCCGCGAGCTGCCGCAACAGTGCATGCCATATTCTGCTTATGTGCCTGTGCTTGTACCACGTGAGCGCTTGGAGATTTTACCAGCGCGGTTTGTGGAGTCTCCGCACAGATCACTGCAGCGACGAAGCTTTGCGACCGCAGGTTAGGTCGCGCACGCTGTAATCACGCTCAAGTGGTTCCAGAAAGCACAGCCGAGCGAACGCGGCTGCAGGTCGAATAGCGTCGGTACGGATCGGAACTGGCGTGCGCTTGTTGATTTGCTTGTACGAAGAATACGAAGCGGCGGCCAAAGAAATTCAGCGCAGGAAGCATGAGCGCGGAATTCCCCCAGTAATTCGAACTGATCTCGCAGAAAATCAACAGCATGACCGTTCCATTCAATGAGCTCCCTACGCCTAAGCTCCGGGATCGTCCGATTCGCTTGCGCAGTCGAGAGGCCGCATGCATCGGCGACGTCTTGCTGCATGACGGGGACATGAAGACGACCATTGTCCAGCAGCCCACGAGCTCAAGCCGCGCAGATAAGAAAGGGAGGCGGCGCTTCTGCTCGATCGTGTTGGCCGTCATGCCCGCCAAGATTCTGTACGGAATGCTCGGATCTGTGACCGCAATGGCACACTGAGCCGAGGTAGCGAGATCGTCCGACCGCAGCGTACCGTGTTTAACGGCGTAAAAATACGGGACTCCAGTACAATCCAAGCGAAGGATGTGCTTGAGCCGTCGCTCGTGATCACCTACTCGAAATGAGGTCCAGCATGAGCCATGCGGCCGGGGACCGCTCCGAAGTGTCGATAGTGACAGAAAAAGAACGAGAGTTGGCGCGGTGCAGGCAGGAAATAGCGCGTCTCAAGAATCTGGTAGTGCAGCTTTCTCAGCTCGTCTTGCGGCACGTCGCGGAAAGTAGCGAGGACCGGAAGCCGCAATCCAGGTGAATCGCTTGGGCGTGTGATCATATGTGACAGAGGACGGCAACTAGACGATTTCCGCTGTGATCCGCAGCGCGGCGGCCCCAGGGGGAGGGGGAGCGGCCCCGCCTTGTTTCCCCGAGGCGGGGCCGCTCAATTTCCGGTCGAACTTTTTCGTGGAACGAAGCGCCCGAGCTAATGCGCGTCGCGTGGCCTGATAGCCGAAACTCTCCATAAGCCGAAACCGGTGACTACAGTCCGGCGAAGGGACGCCTTATTCGTGCCGCCGCTAAACGTCTGCGTTGGGCCAAGTCATCAGCTTCAATTGAGTCCGGCCCGTGAGGCGTCGAACCGGTGCAGGTTGTGCATCGATCGGAAACTAGATCCAAACTGCGCATATGCGCGGCGCTCGCTTTAGACCGATGGCGGTTTGCGGACACCGAGCTGCTCGATGACGCGCTTTGATATGTCTGCTGGATCGCCAACCCCGCTTGTGCCAATCTCGATGACCTTCTTTGCGACGATTTCGGCGATAGGGTCGTCTCGATCAACCAAGCGGAGCGAGCGCATTGTCCGAGCATACGCTGACCGCAGACATTCAATTTGTTCCGGCGGCAGCTTGCTGCCTTGGAGCAATCGATCGATCGAGATTGATCCCCGTCCTACCTCCATGGGGACGCTAACTTTGATATCTTGCACTAAGATACGTCAGAACGCGGTCGGGTTAGTCTCGCTATAGCCACCTTTGTCGTCCCACCTATAAACGACGTAGTCGAGCTGCTTGATGTCGCCCTTGGCGTCGTATTGCAGTGTGCCGATCACAGTGTCCCAAGAGCCCGCTTTAATCGTGTCCATCACCTGTTTCGGATCTACGGTGCCAACTTTCGTTGCGGCTTGCGTCCAGACCTGCACCGCAGCGTAGGTATATAGCGTGTAGCCCTCGGGGTCGATATTCTTGGCTCTGAACTTATCGACGATCGCAGCCGCCGTCGTCTTCTTGCGTGGGTCGGGCCCGAAAGTGAAGAGCGTACCTGCTCCAGCTGCGCCGGTAATCGAAGCATATTCCTTATCAGCCAACGCGTCACCCGACATCAGGACGGTCTTGAGGCCCTGATCGCGCATCTGGCGCAAGATAAGGCCCGCTTCTTGGTGATAGCCGCCGACATAGACGAGGTCGATATTGTCACGCTTCAGTCGCGAGACAATCGCATTGAAATCCTTGTCGCCCTTATTGTAGGACTCGTACATCTTTTCAATGACACCGGCCTTATTGAGTGCCTTCTTCGTCTCGTCGGCAAGTCCCTTTCCATACGTTGTCTTGTCATTCAGAATCGCGATGTTCTTGCCGTTGAATTGCTTCGCGATATACTGGGCGGCAACCTGGCCCTGCTGGTCGTCACGGCCGCAGACGCGCGCCACGTTCCATAGCTTGCGTTCGGTGAATAGCGGGTTGGTCGAAGCCGGCGTGATCTGCAGCACACCGCCATCCGCATAGGCTTCCGAGGCCGGGATCGATGACGAAGAGCAAAAGTGCCCAGCAACGAACGGGATCCTGGCGGCAGCGACCTTTTCCGCTACCGATCGCGCCTGCTTGGGATCGCAGGCATCGTCCTCGATGTCGAGGGCTAGCTTCTTGCCGAGTACGCCGCCGGAAGCGTTGATCTGCTCCACCGCCATCTCGGCGCCGTTCTTCATTTGCCGACCGAAGGCGGACTCGCCCCCGGTTATCGGTCCAGCGACGGCGATGGTGATTTCCTCAGCCAATGCCGCGGTGAATAGCACAATCGATGCTCCAAGTGCAAAGCCGATTAGCTTAAGTGATTTCATGGGGAGTCCTCACAGGGGTGAACGCGGCGGCGAGCAAGCTTGAGCAGAGCAAGGCGACCGCGCGGCGGTCAGTGGCAGGAAGCAGCCCGAGATAAAGTGACGGTCGCGCATCGAACCGTTCGATTGCGCCGCTATGTGAGAGCAGGAGTCTACCTTGACTTGATGAGACAACGGTTCGTACTGCAGGAATATACAACGGTTCGGGAGCTATCGGCAGACAGCCCATCGCTGCGCGTCCAATCTCATACCGCCCGCTAGCTCAACGAACAGGGCTATCTTAGTTGGAGACTAGCTGAATCGGGTGTTTATGAAAGAGATAGATCGGTCCGTAACGTACAGGCTCGTCGCGTCAGAAGCGTCGTCGCTTGAGCCACGCGGTCGATCGAGCCGAAACGAGAGACGGTCGTTAGCTCGTGCGCGATCATCGTCTTTCGAGACGCAGAAACACTTGATGCTCGACGGCGTGATCGCCTTGATAACACGCGCAAGGCAACCAGCGCGGTTTCAAATGAAGGCAAAGACGAGCAGGCTCGAGCAGAGTAGTGCGAAGCTGGTCGCGGTCAGCACAAGGAGGCTACCGGAGACAAGATCATGATTGCCCATGAAGCGCACCCTCGATTGCAGCTAAGGAGAGACGCGCAGCAGCAGCTCGTCTCTTTGAGCTTCGACAGCAAATTATGCGATTCTGGTTGCGCTATTTCCGCGTCGTCCGGGTGAATGCTGCATTTTTGCGGCATCATTCAGCGGTATTCTGTTGAAGTTCGGCGTAAGAAGTGGGGCGGATGGAGGCTCGAAACGTCAGAAATAGACAGCTCTTATGCGGCGAGCGTCGAATGGTGATTTGGCGCCCGGGGCGAAGCTGAGGGCCCACCATCCAAGGAAGCGCCGCCGACGGCAGGCGAGCACAACGTATTGCTAGACTAGCTTGGTGACGCGACCATCGGGAGATGTACGGCTGGCCAACAGCAAAGCCACCGTACGCGAGTAGGCGCGTCGAACAAGAGCTTACAAAGCCCGAGCGTTTCATTGCGCTTGACGGAAATCGTCGCGCGATTATCGCTTAGTCGGCCTGACGCCTTCGTCGATTTTCGCGAGGGCAAGGCAAGGAGCGTCCAGCTAGGCGCCTTTCGTGTGATGAAGTGTTGATTGCTGCGTTCCGGCCCCTGCCAGCAGGCTGGGTCACTTGATTGGGCGGAGTGGCCGGCTACGTAATGCCTTCGTCGGGGTTGCGATCTCCCCTCGCATTTCGCCAGCTGCGTACTCGGTCGCATCGTCGTTCGAGTGTACCGAGCCGAACGGCCTTTCCAGCATACGACGGACCCGTATCGGCGCGGGGCCGACGTGGAAATGAATTGCCCGCTGCTCTAGTATACGTTCCGACCGCGTCGAGCGGTTCCGCCAACGCAAGTAGTCGAGCCAGGTCGGGCAATGATAGCGCTCGGTCCACATTTCCGGATCGGCAATGTCGCGCGCGATCGACCAGCCGTAGGCGCCGTTGCGCTGGCGAGACAATTGCACATCTTGCATAACACTATGAAACGCTCTGGCATTCTCCTGTGCAACGCGGTATTCGATCTCCACGACGAGCGGGCCGCTGCGTCCGGTCAAGGCGAGCCGTACCTCGGGGTCGGCGAGCGGCTCAGGCTCCTCACCCCGCGCTCCGATGCGGGGCATGGGCAGCCAGCGGCCGATGAGTGGTGAGGCAAGCATTAGGGCGGCCGATACCAGCAGCGCCGTTTCGACGCCGGCCGCGTCGGTCAGACGGCCCCAACCCCAGCTGCCGACGGCAATCCCGCCTGAGCTCGCCGCCTGATAGGCTGCAAGCGAGCGTCCGGCCACCCAGCGCGGCGCCGACAGCTGCACCCCAATGTTGAATACCGCCCACACCATCATCCATACGGCTCCCGCCAGGACGAGCGCCGCCGCGGTCAATACGGGCTCGTGACTGAGCGCAACCGCGGCCATCGCCGCGCCCATGGACAGCGCACAGGCGCGGATCGCGGCCTCGCCGCTCAATCGCTTGCGCAGCTCGGTGATATTCAGTGCACCGACCACCGCACCCAGGCCAAAAGCGCCAAGCATGATGCCGTAGGTCTGCGCGTCGCCATGCAAGAGATCGCGCGCCACCAGCGGCATCAGAGCGGTGATCGCACCGCCAATGATGCCGGTTACCAGGCTACGGATCAGCACAATCTTGATCGACGGCGAATTGCTGATATAGCGTACGCCAGAAACCATCGCGCGGCTCAATCTTTCAGGCGGCAGGCGTGAGGGTGCGCTGATGCGTTTCCAAAGCAACAAAGCGATAATCAGCGGCACATACAGCAACGTGTTGAGCGCGAAAGCGGCCACTGCACCCGCGGTTGCCACCACGACTCCGCCGATTGCCGGACCTATGCTCCGCGCGATATTGTAGCTGATGCCGTTCAGAGCGATCGCCGCAGGCAGCTGTGCTTCCAGGGGAACTTGTTCGCTAACCGACGATTGCCAGGCCGGTCCCATCAACGCCATGCCACTGCCGACAACGAGGCATAGCATGAGCAAGAGGTTTGGGGTGGCCAAGCCAAGCCAGGCAATCACCGTCAACCCGGTCGCTCCGGCGAGCGCCAATCCAATGGAGACCAGCGCCACGATGCGGCGGTCATACATATCCGCGATCGCCCCGGCTGGCATCGAAATCAGCATCACTGGCAGTAACAGCGCGGTCTGCACCAACGCGACTTTGTCGGCCGACGACGTCATCTGCGTCATGGCCCAGGCTGCGCCAACACCTTGAATCAGGATACCGACATTGGACAGGAGGCTCGCGAGCCAGATGCGCCTGAAGGTCGCGTGCCGCAGCGGCGCCGTGATGCCGTCGGCGCTACGTGTCTGGGCTTGAGGTGAATCGGTCATATCAGCTCGTGATAATCTACCATGATTTGATCTTGCTAGGGATCACAAGGGTGTTCCTGGCGCGATATCGCGTCAGATCCTGGCATGGTCGTGAAATGAGATGCTTCGATCGCGTTTGGTTGACAGTGATCTACTGCTTCTGTCGCCTTGCGCCTGATAGCAAAGGCAGCGGCGCAGAAAACAGGAACAGTCACCATCGCCGGTGCTGCAATCTCCTATCGCAGTAGGATCGCTTTCTAATCGTGATCGGATGACTTAAAGCCTGCCTCATACCTATTCGCTCCAGCACGCTGGTTGTATGCTCTTGTTGAGAGGTTGTGCTCGCTGGCAGATGCCCAGTTTTGTACGAGGCGGACAATGCGCGAGACCTCTAAGCGGGACACGGTCTGCATTGCGAGAAGCTGAACTAGCTCCCAGGAACCGCATCTCCATCTCGCGGGATTCTTTTGGGGCGGCGCATCAGTCAGCCTCTAAGAGAGGTCCGCCCGGATGATTTAGACGCGAAATGCCGAGTTCATTGCTGCAGCTGCATCCGCTTTTCGCGAGGGGCTGATGACCGCATTGCTGCGCTAGTGTGCCACGGCGGCATTTAGACCAGGCGCGGGATCTTAGGCTGGGTCATGATGTCAAAACCTGCTCGGGATGGTCAATTCTCGGGTGAAGGTGCACGTGAGACGCTCGGGGGATAGGAAACGAGCTGGTTCGTCCCTTGCGTACTGAGTTCGTTCGAGCGCAGCCGAAGGGAATCGAGGTATTCATTGCCGGCATGGCAGACGGACATGGCAGAGCCGCTCTAGATCATCGGGGACGACAGATGAGCAGTGGAAGAGCGATGCGCAAGCAGGAGACTGTGCGCCTCAAAGCGCATGTCGTGAAGATTTAAGATAACGTCACGTGACATAGCAATAAGGGCTGGGAGTGACCGGAATTGCTACAGCAGAATTCCAGGCCCGGAGGGCGCCAGAAATGACATTGTCATGAGATCATTCGCTTTTCAGCGGTTTTGGCCGAACAAGACTGGGGCGACCTCCATCGAGTACGGTCTGATCGCGGTGGCGGTCTCCGTTGCACTTATCCTTGCGCTCAACGGTCTTCGTGCAAACTATAACGCTGATTGCAGTGCTGTGCCTGCGCGCAGCGTTTCGACCGGCGAGTTCGACAAGATGGATCTCGCACGCGAACCCGGCACAGGCAAGCAACAGAACTTCGAAAAGGCCTCCGCTGGATCCTTGGGCCGATGATGTGAAGTCGATGGAATAAGAAACGCGACCGGTGTTATGAGCTCGATAGAAATCTCGTCCCATGCCATTGGAAGAGGCCCCTTCGCCGCCGACCCTCCAGCTCCTCGTAAGTGGCTAGTTCACAGCCTGCGCGGCCCCGCGCAACCATTCTGCAAGCCGGAGCAGTGATGTCCCGATTCGAAAAGCTTGCCATCTTTATCGACGGTCCCAACCTCCACGCTACCTGCAAGGCGCTTGGTTTCGAGATCGACTACAAGCGCCTGCTTGAGGAGTATCGGAGGGCGGGCCGGTTGCTGCGGGCATTCTACTACACGGCGACTGCCGAGGATCAGGAGTATTCGTCGATCCGTCCGCTCATCGATTGGCTCGACTATAATGGCTACACCGTCGTCACGAAGGCAACCAAGGAATTCCTTGACGCCAGCGGTCGGCGTAAAGTGAAGGGTAACATGAACATCGAGCTTGCGGTCGATGCCATGGAACTCGCGGGGCATATCGACCAGATGATCCTGTTCTCTGGTGACGGCGACCTCCGTTCCTTGGTCGAGGCCGTGCAGCGCCGCGGCGTCAGTGTCACCGTCATCTCCACCAATACGATCCAGCCGCCGATGATCGAAGACGAGCTTCGGCGGCAGGCAGACGACTTTATTGAACTAGCACAGTTGAAGCCGAAATTGGGCCGCGATCCGACCGAACGGCTCGGGCCCGCGACGGGGGCTGGCAAGCGAGAGTCAGCCAGCGCGGAATAGCGCATATGGTGATGCGGGGACGACAAGTGGCCATGATACCCGGCAGTCCCGCCGGCGCCATCCGACAGCACGACCATCACATGATGGCTTGCTCCTGCCAGGGGCGTCTCGCGCCTGTTATGGTGTTCTAGACGCCGATGCCATCCTCTCTCGCAACGGTCGGCTCCAACAGCGCTTGTTGCTTGTAACGCGGTGCGCTCTCGGCAGCGCGACGTCCGGCGTCCTCAGGTGGGTCTGACGATAGCTTCGGCCGCATCTCGCACCGGCTGACACGGTGCGCTGGACCGGTGGTTGGATTGTCGTAGTTCGCTCCCAAGCCGCATCAGGCTGCACCGCAGCCACAGCCCTTCCTGCTTCTCGTGCGTGCTACGCCGAAACAATGTTTCAGCATATGCCCGCATGCGGAATCGGTAAAGCAGTCGGTAGAAATGACTGGCCATATCCTGCTCTTGGTCCATTTCGCCAACGAGAAGCTTTTCATGCCATCATTGTCTTCAGTTAGCGCGATGTTTGAATGCAATTTTGGCCCAGCTCACGCATGAAACCGGCCTTGAAGTGCCTCTCTTGATGAATTTTCATCGCCCGGATCGTGGTTCACGAGATAAAGCCGCAGTGAGCAAATTTGATCTCCGCCATTCAAACTTGGCTATGAGTGAGTCTTGACGACGAAGATCAAGTCGATGTCGTGCAGCACTTAGCGTCATCTACGATCAAATCGCCGTGCTAGGATGCCGCGAGAATTCGTGCAAGCCGCCATAAAAGCATCTAGCAGGATGTGAAGACTTTCAACGTCTGCTAACAACCTATCCGATTCTTCGCGCTCTGTTGTGCCGAGCGCATAAGATGCGCAAAGTCGCCTGGCGTGGTTGACCCTTTCGCGGCCGTTTGCGGCTCGCTTTTCGGCAAACTCAAGCTGCGTGGGATCATGACGGAGCTTGTCCAACTCGCCGAGCAGCAACTTCGTGACCGTTTGTCGCTCATAGTTGGTGATATCCGCGCTGTAGAGCACGCTGAGATAGCGATCGATGTTGGCGCGTGCGACGTACCGGTACATGTCGCCGGTCCCCTGTGTCCGGGGCGGTCCCTAGGTAAGAGCCCATTGTACCGTCCAACGGCATCGAGCACTAGCAATTGTCACTGCTTGCGCCCGCCATTGCGGCACGGCTCGACCGTTGCGTTCGATTATCATGGCGCGGATGGTTCAGAACGTGCCCTTGTGGTGCGCGTCGACGATGATAGCGCGCACGCCCGTTTCGCACGAAACCCGTGCCGGTTTTGAGGTCGATGCACTCCCGGCACCGGCGCGCTTTCTAGCCGTGATCGGCAACCGGGAAGCGGGGCAAAAACAAACACCGCCAGACATCAGGTATCGAATTGCGCCGCTCCGTTGGGTGGCGCAGACTCTTGGCGTCGACCGTCGGGTTAACATCCGCACGTAGGCCATGCGCGGCGGCCAAGCTGGCTCATTCCTTCTTCCGCGGCTAAGCGCGTATCTGTGCGCACATCGTAGTCGGCCGCAAATCGTTTCTCCCGGAGTGGTCGTACCAGCCTGATCGCCTCCTAGCATAGGCCATGCGCTTTACGAGCTCCGACTTCCGTCTCGTTGTCGAATTCGGCATAGACCACGACGTCGATATCGTTGTCGAACTGGTCGATCTTGCGATTGCGAGCGATCTCGAGCCGACGTGCATGTGGGATTGTTGTGAAAACCGGCAGGAGCATGATGGTCCGAAGCTTGTTTGCAAGTCGGTTAGACAATTATCGTTAGGTTGTCACGCCGCAGCGCGTCATGAAGGTCCATGGTTTGAAGCGCTGGAATTGACAATGGTGTCGCGAGTGCTCCGGTACGGAACGTGCGCTCCTGATACGATCAGATCATGCTCCCTGAGCAAACGCGCTCCGATTGTCCGTTTTGTACAAAGTTTGCGCGCGCATGAGGAAGCACAATCTGCCACATAGCTAGATGAGGGCGGAATGGCCCGCACCGCCACTGGTTCACTCTCTCGGCGGACGTTGGGTGAGGGAGCCTGCTTGCAAGTCAAAGATGTACGATTAGTCGCGCCGCTGAGCGATCTTGGTGCGTTTGGTCGCGACGGCCAAAAGCGGGATTCGGCCGAGCAGGAGGCTTGTTCGCCGGAGGGCAGTCCATTACCGATGGACTTTAGGTGCCGTGCTTCTCGGCCAGCGGCGCTTCGATTTGCTTGCAAATTGTCGTGCGTCGATGACATGACTCAAGCTGAGATCCGTGCCACGAAGACTCGGTCGGTAGCGCGCTGCCGCGGGCGGTAGGAAATTCGATCAATGAATACGCCGCTTGATGGCTATGTCTCGGCCCTAAAAGCCTTGAATGAAGACGATCGGCTCCGTGGCCTGAAGCCGCGCAAAGGGACCGATTTTGCTTCAAACGACTATCTGGCGCTGGCGAGTGCGCCCCGTATGAAGAAGGCGTTGTTCACCGCGCTCGATGCCGGAACGCCGATCGGAGCCGGTGGGTCACGGCTCCTGCGCGGAAATTGTGAGGAGCACGAAGCTCTCGAAGCGGATGCGGCGCGGTTCTTCCGAACGGAGACAGCACTGTTCTTCGGCGGCGGTTACATCGCAAATTTTGCCGTTCTGACAACGCTGCCGCAGGAAGGCGATTTGCTTGTTCTCGACGCGCTCGTGCATGCTAGCATTCATGAAGGCGCACGAGCGAGCCGAGCCGAGTTCCGGATAAGCGCCCATAATGACCCCCAGTCGATCGAAGACACGATTGGCGACTGGCGCGCCAGGGGCGGAAAGGGACGCGTCTGGATCGTGGTAGAAAGCCTCTACAGTATGGACGGAGACTTCGCACCGCTTACAGATCTGGTCGCAATCGCCGAGCGCCATGAAGCGTTTCTGGTCGTGGATGAGGCACATGCCACAGGTGTTTACGGCGAGCAGGGACGGGGCCTTACTGCGCCCTATGAAGGGCGCGAAAATCTCTTAGTGATCCACACCTGCGGCAAGGCGCTGGGCGCGGCGGGTGCCCTTGTCACGGCTTCCGGCGTATTGCGCGACTTCATGGTCAATCGGTGCCGTCCATTCATTTTCGCTACCGCTCCGTCACCCCTAATGGCCGTCGCGGTGCGAGAGGCAATCTTAATCCTGCAGGAGGAACCCGACCGGCAACGGCATCTGATCGATTTGATCGACTTTGCACATCGGCAGTTCGCTGTGTGCGGTCGCGCGAGCTCTTCGAATTCACAAATCGTTCCTTATGTTGTGGGCGACAACGCCCGTGCGATGCGGCTCGCTTCTGCGCTACAGGCGCGCGGCTTTGATATCCGCGGGATACGGCCGCCAACGGTGCCTGTGGGAACGGCACGGTTGCGGATCTCGCTGACACTTAACGTCGGGCAAGATGATGTATCCGACATGATCGATGCGTTGGTCGAGGAGACCTGGGGCGACGTGCAGTGAGGCCGCGCAGGATGACCAGGCTGATGTCGGGATCGGCAAAACGGTCTTCACAGGTGCTTGCCGACGCACCCGCTTCGGAATTCAAATTGGCAAGGCGCACCCGCGCAGAGCTACTACAGCTCGTTGGACAAGTTCTCAGGACGTCCATCAATCCTTGAGTGCCAGGCTCGACGGATGTAGGCGACGCGCAGAAGAATATTCTGCGTTCCAGCCCGTGATCGCAACTGTCGCGCGCGCGAAAATTGCCGGTTTATTGCGGATCCAAAGTATGGTCTTACAGTTTCAGCGATGCTGCGTTTCCGAGATTGGCGGTCGCTTCGTTGGCTGATGCAGGAGAGACCGTCAGATGCCGTCGCGAGCAACAGTGTTCCTCACATCAGCAGGCTGGACCGCCGTCGTGATCCTAATTCTGCTGTATGTGATCTTCAGCCCGATCTGAGTCGGGGGGCTTAACGGAACGATCTCTATCGGTTCCAAAACGGATGATCGGGCGAGGATATGAAATTTGTCCGGTGTCGCCGAGCCCCGCTTCGATCCCGACATCCATCGCAGCGTATTTCTGCGGCTTCAGCCAACTGTGTTGACCAGTGCATTGACGGAAGGCATTGACCCTGTTCGGTCGCGGCATGAATTGTGTGGGTGCTGGCCGCGCGTTGCCAACACAAGTACGTAAAGTAAGAGGAGGATAAAGAGCCCGCGCATACAAAGTGGTGTCCTGTCCCGAAGCTGTATGTCAATTGTGCAGCGGATCACATCCGGTGCATCTACCGATGGACGGGTGAGTTTTGCGGAACGCAACCGAAGCCGTGCTGGGCGGTTCAAACGACTGCGAAAGTGCAGGTCAGTTCAGTAGATCGACCCTGCCGGTGTCGAGCCGGTACAGACCCCCGACGACCTCTAGTCTGTTCTGCTCAACTGCCGCGTTCAGAACCGGGCCCGCCGATTTAAGTTTCTCGACGTTATCGATTACGTTTTGCCGGGTGGCATTGGCGAACGCATCACCGGGTTGCTGGCGCGATTTCCGAACGGCAGGCGCAAGCGCAGTGACGAGGGATGGAATATGCCCCGGCGCCGGCTTGTCGTCGTTGAGCGACTTGATCGTGGCGTCTATCGCGCCACAATGATCGTGACCGAGTACTAAAATCAACGGTGTATTTAGCACAGCGACCGCGTATTCCATGCTCGCGATCGTGACATCGTTGGCAAAATTGCCGGCGAGGCGGCAGACAAACAGGTCACCAAGTCCGCTGTCAAAAGCAAGTTCAGGCGCTATGCGAGAATCGGCGCAGCTCAGAACCGCCGCATATGGATTTTGTCCATCGACTAAAACCTGACGCGCGCGCTTGAAATCGTCGCCTCGTGATGCGCCCTGGACAAATCGGTCATTACCTTCGATCAGCCGCCTGAGCGCAGCATCCGGCGAGAGCAGATTGTCCGGCTTGGGCAGCTGTTTTGCTTCCTTCGCATTAACGATGTTGTCGCCGAGCCGCATGCCAACCGCCGAAAACGCGAACAGCGACAGCAATAGCGACCGGCGCGACGGCTTGATCATCGGCGAGCAAGACATATTAGGGGAACGGTCTGCGTGCATGTGTCGCCTCATCGCGCCGCTTTACGCCATCCATTGGCTTCAGCCTCCGCTTCGCTGCAGAACCATCGATCACCCAGCTTCTTCGTCATATCGATTTGTCCGTAACCAAGTTGCCCGGGCATGTGATAAATGCGCTCGCCCCCGCGGCCCAGCGTGCCCTTTATCAGACATTCGGGTGAGGGCGGGTCGGATAGCAAAGCGGATCCGAGCAGGAGTTCCTGAGTGTCGATCGGTATCGAGCTCGCGCCGACAACGATCGTCCCCTTGTTGCGGCGACGCCAGTCCCAAGGAGCGATGAACGCCCCCGACCATAGGCCCGCATAGGCATTGCTCGCTACAACCTCATAGATAATGTAGGTGTGAGGATCGGATGATAGTGCCCAGCCCGAGCTTATCATCCATGCGTTCACGTCCTCGCCCGCGATAAAGCAGCTGCCGAGTGACCGGCCGTACTTATCCACCCCTGTGGTATGACAATCCCACGTTCGTCCATTCGAATGCCTGATAAGCTCATCGCGAGCAGCTATGCCGCAAGCCCATTTCTGGCCGTGGGCGTCGAGGCAGATCTGATCCGTCTCTGGCGCCTCGATACCCGAAAGCCGAATTTTGGTTTGCTCGATCTCAATGGTATTGCCATCGACGATGCGCGGAGGGCCGCTGAGTTTCGCTGCGCAAGCCGGAGACGTGATGATGGCGAGCAATGCGGTTATCATCGCGCGACGTTTCATCCCGACAGCCTTTCGCTCTTGGTCCGTGCGCTCAGAAACACGTGCAATCCGGCGTCGCCGCATTCGACTGCTTGATCGCACCATGTCGGTTACTTGGCCTGTGCTGCATCATTCGATGTTTGGTTGGTGGAAGCTCGATTGTGATTGCCAACCTACGGCCTGACGTAACGTGAGATTCAAGCGATTTCTTGTGTGAGTTGCGATGGGCTTCCGGCCTCGATCGTCTCTCTCAGTTGGCGCACACCGCACCGTGCTTAAGATCATCGGGCACAGCGTCGAACTCGGTGCATAAAAAAGCAACTGAGTGCTCCCGGAAAGAGAAAGCAATCAAAGTAAATGAACATGGCTTGCAACGCGTTCGCGAGCGCCATCGTACGGCGCACGATCGTTCGATGTAGATTCGTCGATGTGCCAGACATCGGGCGCGACCGTTAGAGCATGCTGTCTTTACACAGAGCGTAGCCCGAAGTTTTGAGGTAGTTGGTGCACTCTTCCTCGGAAGAGATTGAGGAGTTCACCAACCTTTCGCCAGGCGGCCTCGACATCACGAGGCGCAGCTCGCATGAGGTGTTTGAGTTTGGTGAAGACCTGCTCGATCGGATTGAGGTCTTTGTGGCTGCCATAGTTGTCGAGAACAAAGATCTAGCCAGGTGCGAGGGTAGGGGCCAACACGTTCTCGACGTACAGCGTGAAGAGCTCACCATTGATGGGGCCAGCGCGCTGATCCGATCGTGACGCAGCGTCGCGATGAAGGTCATGGTCTTCCAATGGCCGAAACGTGCAGATGCTTGGAGGCGCTGCCCACAAGGCCTCCAGCCGCGTAGCGGCGCCATATTGGTCTTGATCCACGTCTTGTCGATGAAAACCAGCCGCGCGACATTGATCCTGCCTTGGTGCGCTTTCCAGCAGGTCCGCTTACGGGCGACGTCTGGGCGATCCTGCTCGGCTGGCAGAAGCGTTTTTTTGAAGCTGAGCTCCTCGGCGAGAACAACAGTCCACACCGCCCGCACGCCTGTTTTGATCCCCGTGCAGTCAGCTCCCAGCTTGCGCAAGGTGAATGGCCCCGAGCGAATGCGTTCGCGCAGCCAGTAGGCGTTGGTATCCGACAGAACCCGCTTCTTATGACGGCCGATCTAACCGGGGCCAGGCCCCCGATATCCCGTCTCAGATTCTTCCAATTCGTCACGCAGGGACGGGCTGATCTGTAGCGCCTCCGCAATCGAACGAACCGTCTCGCCCGCGTCAGCCCGCGCCATGGCTCATTCGCGGATGTCTTCCGAATGGGGGCGCGTCATCCATGCTGGCCTCCGCCTCCAGCATGGAGGTCGAATCAGAAATCCCACCCGAGGGGAATCCCGATTCCAGAAAACAACAAGCTCCTAGTCAGCTTACGGTCAGTTTCGCCTGGCTACTTTGGCGCGGCCCAAAGCGCCTCAAATCAATAAGAAACCCTCTTGCCTTAGGAGTACGGATCCTCATGTACGGTCGAATTGGTGGGTATTATGAAGCAGTTACGTGGGCATCCCACGACGAACACGCGGATGACAGAGATTTCGAGGGCAGGTTCGCTAACATGCACCTGTCCGCAGCGGAGCCGACCTCCTCTTCTGCAGCGCCAACGTATTCCCTCGTGACCAAGCCTCCGATAGAGCCGATCGACAAGGATACGTTTCGCAGAGAAGCAAAGATCTTCCAAAATGATCATGAAATAATGCGCATCGCCGAGAATCCGCGGGAGTACTCGCGTTTCGTATCGACACGAGCCAAGAACGTCAGAGAGGCTGCGGAGGACTACGGCTCGACCAGAGATTCGGAGGAAGCGCGATACTACAGCTATAATCTTGGAAACAAAACTGTCGCACTGCTGCGGACGGAAGGCGGATACAGCATGAACGAATTCCACGACGACAGGTGGCGAGAACTGTTTCCCGGGCGAGAACACATCACCTCCGTCGTCGATCTTCAGCTTGCCCATCCCTTGGTGGAGAACGCAGGCGATATTCTACTCGAATATCAGCTTCGGCGAGATGCGCGAGAAGGCGAGCAACCGTTGCTTAAATGGTATCCACTTAACGAAGAATCGAAAGCTCGCGCGGCGAAGTTAGGTTTCGTAGAGGTCGACGATTGCAATATGGTACTTGATCCTACTCAGCATCCTGACAAATGGACAACGAATAGCGCAGGTGAATGGCAGCGCGCCAACAAACCTGAACGATATCTCGCTAAAGTAGACGACGGCGAGCGTCGTAATACCCATGTAGCAAGCTCCGGATACGCGTACGAGGATGACTTTATGTGACTTTAACCGTGAGCGTCACGAGAGGAGCACTGGTGCCCGGGCTTGACTTGCGCGGAATGCTCTGGATAGCCCGGTCGGGATGATTGACGCTGCCGGCGCGCGGTGATGGGGTGATCCCGGTTTGGAGCGGGTAACGGGGATCAGAATGACCAGCGAGTCGCAGCTGCGCGAGAAGCTTCGGAAGATCGAGGCGTTGTTCGCGGGTGCAGGAACTGCTGGTGAGCGCTTGGCAGCGGAAGCCGCGCTGCAGCGGGTGCGTGCCCGGGTCGAGGAGCTCGCTCGCCACGATCCACCGATCGAGCAACAATTATCACTTCCTGACCAATGGTCGCGGCAGCTGTTTCTGGCACTTTGCCGCCGATACGGGCTGCGGCCGTTTCGTTACCGCCGCCAGCGACGCAACACGGTGATGATCCGCGCGTCACGGGGCTTCGTTGACAAGGTTCTGCTGCCGGAGTTCACCGAGCTGGAGAGGGCGCTGCAAGTCTATCTGCACGAGGTGACGCTGCGCGTGATCCGCGAAGAGATTTATGACGACACCAGCGACGCGCAGGAAGTTCCCGACGCCCTCCCGTCAAATTGATCAGGCAGCGAGCTTTGTCTCCAGAGCATCGCGCTCGGCCTTCCATGTCCACGGCAGCAATGTGTGCAGCTGATTGATCTTGGTGCGTCCGGAGACGATGCGCTCGAGAACGTCGGTCAGATAATGCCGTGGGTCGATATCTTGCAGCTTTGCCGAGTTGATGAGCGACGCGAGAATGGCCCATGTCTCGGCGCCGCCTTCGCTGCCCGCGAACAAATGGTTCTTCTTTCCAAGCCCTATCGGCTTGATGGTGCGCTCGACCGTATTGTTGTCTATTTCAATGCGTCCGTCATCGATGAAGCGCGTCAGGCCTTCCCAATGGTTTAGGGTGTAGCGGATGGCCTTGCCAAGGCCAGACTTCTTCGAGACTTCCAGCAGCCGCGCCTCGAGCCAGGGCTTGAAGTCCTCGATCAGCGGTCTGGTGTCAGTTTGCCGAACCGCAGCCCGCTGCGCCGCCGGCAGACCACGGATGCGGTCTTCGACGGCATAGAACATCGCAATCCGTTGCAGCGCTTCCGCGGCAATCGGCGACTTCGTCGCGACGTGAACGTCCCAGAACTTCCGCCGCGCATGCGCAAAGCAGAATGCCAGTTGCACCAGATGGCCGCCGTTCTTGATCAGACCCTTGTAGGCGGCATAGCCGTCAACCTGCAGAATGCCCCGGTAGTCTCCGAACAGCTGTTTGGCGCGGATCGCCTTGCGATCCTCGGCGAACACGTAGACCACCGCCGGCGGTGCCGGGCCGCCCCACGGCCGGTCATCGGTGGCGATCGCCCAGAACTGGCAGATCCTGGTCCTGCCACGGCCGGGATCAAGAACCGGCAGCGGTGTCTCATCGGCAAACAGCCGCGGGAAGGAGATCACCGTGTCGCGCAACAGCGCGTGAAGCGGCCTCAGCCACCAGGCGACGCGGCCCATCCACGAAGCCAGCGTCTGACGGTCGAGCGCGATGCCCTGCGCGGCAAACATCTGTTCCTGGCGATATAACGGCAGCTGGTAACCGTATTTCATCACCGCGATGTGAGCCAGCAAGGCTTCCGTCACCATCCCGCCCTCGACCGCCTGGGCCGGCGCGGCCGCCTGCAGCACACCCTGGCGGCACCCCCGGCAGCCATAGCGTGGGCGCATGATGCGCTTGACCCGGTACTGCATCGGAACGACATCGAAGGCTTCCTTGACGGTCTCCCCGATCCTGTGCAGCCGTTCGCCACAACAAGGACAGATGTCAGTCTCGACGTCGATCACGACATCAATGCGCGGCAGATGCTCCGGAAGCCTCCCCCGGTTGCGTCGCGCCGGTTGCTTTCCACGAGCCTCGGATCTGTCGGGCAGCTTGGCCCCGGGCGCATCATCATTGCCGGCCGCAGAAGCCGCCTGCGCCGCAATGGTGAAGAGAGACTGCTGTCCGGAATCCAGTGTCTCGGAGCGGGGACCGAAGATCGTGCGCTTGTACTGCGACAGGATCACCAGGAGCTTGTCGTTCTCCTGGATCGCAGCATCGCGCTGGGCGATCGCCGCATCACGTTCGGTCGCCAGCGTGCTACATTCCGCCGACAACACCGCAAGCCGTGACGACAACGCCATCACGGTTTGCTGGAGCAATGCTGGATCAGAAGGCAAATCAATCATGCAGCGTGTTTCTACTACAGCTCTGCATGAATGACGAACTACTCTTGACGATGATCAACCAGCTCGTGTTGGTTGATCCACAACCCGCATCGGCACACGCTTCCAATCCGAACCGTCAAGCAGTACCGAGAGCTGAGCATGAGATAGCGGCATGACGCCTTCCTTGATCGGCGGCCAGGTGAACTGCCCCTCGATTCTCTTGTAGTAAAGGACAAGGCCGCTTCCGTCCCAGGTCAGAATCTTCACGCGATCTCGGCGCTTGGAGCGAAACACCCACAGCCCGCCGTCGAACGGATCGGCTCCAAACGCCTCGCTCACCAGCAGCGCCAGCGAGTCCATGCCGCGACGGAAATCGACCGGCTGCGTCGCGATCCAGATCGACAACCCAGGTCGGAGCCCGATCATCGGCCAACCGTCCCGACTGCCGCCAGCACCTCGCAGAGTGCCCGCCGGTCGACCGTTCCCACGACACGGATGCGAACCGCGCCGACCTCGATCTCAATCGCCCCCTGCTCCTCGCATACCGGCAATTTGCCGCCGCAGCCAGTAATCGTGACCGGCACAAAGCCTGGTGCCACGCCTCCATCCCTGCGCGCCGCGACCTTTGCCCGCGTTGCCTGACGACGCCAAAGAAATAACAGGCCCGGGCTGATGTCGTACCGCCGCGCCACCCCGGAAGCGCTTGCACCCGGCGCGAAACTCTCCGCAACAATCGCCGCTTTCGCATCCGTCGACCAGCGCCGTCGGCGGCCAGTCCCCGTGATGATCTCGATGCGCTGCAACGTGTTAGAGCCGTCCTCAAGGATAGCCGTATGCCTATCCTTAGCGCCATCCTTACAACTATCCTTTGACATGGTGACCTCGTGAAAAACCAATCCACGAGGTCTTCCTAGCCGACCAGATCAGCCCTCAGGGCGTGGTCACCGGATGACGCTCACCTTTAACCGGTGAGGACACGTTGACACACTTCGTCTATCTTCCCTGATTCTCGCGAACGATGGTCGTAGACTGCAGTGCGCGCCTGGGGTGCGCCTGCCTCATTTGCCGCATCCCGTGGGCTCAATCCAGCTTGAAGTGCGCTCTGGCCACACGACGAGGGCCAGAGCATGAAGCGCAATTGTTTTACGGAAGAGAAGGGGTATTCGGTGCCTACGGATTGCGCCACCGGAATTCCGCCTTCGGACTTGAGACAAGCCAGTGAAGTGCATTTCCGTGCGGCCCGCCGCGCTCATTCCGACTGAACACGAGCCAGGTTTCAACTTGCCCGGTTCCGGGGGGGGGCCATTTCCGCATCAAAGGTTTGATGCGAGATCGGTATTTGTGCGCCCTCCAATGCGCTATCTTTCAGAATACGACATGGTCGATGCGCCGGAATTGGTACGTGGTGAATCGGTGAACTTGTAGAACGCTGCCCATCCCGCCAGTTGACGGTTGGCCGGCGATCATGTCGACCGTGCTGACACTTTGATTGCCGGAAAGGCTACTGTGAGCCCGCGAACAAACACCTTCGCCTTTTCCTGGGTATCGTTGTGACGACGGACAAGCGCCCGTGCGCCCCTCGCTTGCGAATGAGGTTCCCGCGTGGCGTCAGCATGAACGTGTCCGTCGGACCGCAATGAACACATCACTCAACGCAGCGAAGCCAGGCGTCCCGCGCACCTCCACGCGGGCGCCCTGGAACTCAACCGTCACGACGGCTGCATCCCCTGATCTGGAAGGCCACGCGGCGGCCGGTAGCGCCGACTCCGACACTACCGGCACGAACGATCTGCGTGCGATCCAGCCGTCGCGGATCGGAGTTTTCCGAAAGCCGCTCGTCGGCCGCTGGCATCAGCGCCGCGAATTTGGGGCAGGGCAGGGACCTCGGGGTAATCGTGCAGACGTTGCCAGCGGTCTATCCTTTATAGACCAGCTCGAGATCGGTTCGCGGAAAGTCGTCACCCTTGTGCAGCAGTGGCGCGCGATAGGTCTTGGCGCAGGCAGAGGCGAAACAGTCGCCAAGATTGAGCTGAGCCGGATGTCGCGCGTTTCCGAACCGATCGAATGCCATGGCGGCGGTCGATATCATGCCGTCGGCAATCGCGCACACGCGGATGGATCCGGCGTCGAGAACTTTCGCACTGCCGCCTCCGCTTCCGGCGCACCCCATGCGTTGACGCGCATGAGAGCACAGATCGTTCGTATACCGCGATGGTGAGGTAAACGGCGCTTTGGCGTCCGCAATTGCCATGACGACCTCAGCCGCGTCTGGCTCGCGTAGCAAGATTACGACCAGGGCTGAGGCATCGATCATCATCAGGCATCACCGGACAGATCGTCGAAAAAATGCCTTATCGGCGGTCAGGCCGGTTTTGGGAGCGCGGGTGCGATGCGGTCGAGCAGCGGTTGCACCTCCCAGAGCGGCGTCTTTAGGCGTTCACGCTGAATTTCATGTTCGCAAGCCTCGCGAATGCAATCGAGGATCGGCTTGCCTTTGAGGGTGGCAAGTTCACGAATGATCCGGTCAGTGTCGCGGTCTTTAATGTTGTAGGCCATGGGTACCTCTGCTCAGGTATATAGGTGTCCATACTTAGGTACCTTAGCAAGGGCGCGTTTCCACGCTCTAATTGATATTACAATTATATTTGTCGCAAAATGGGTCGCGAGAGAGACGAGCCACCAATTTGCAGGTCCGGTTTCATGCAGCAACGACGAGCTCTGCGGTCGGGCCTAAATCGGGATCTGGCACCGAAGGACTGCAGGCCGTGTTCGGTCCGATCTATGCGGTCAGCCCGGTCTTCAAAAGTCTTGATGCATAGGGACCAGGCGGCGCCTCCGCACGATAGCGAGTGGCTCAGCTGCGCGAACTTTGTGGTCAGACGATCGGGTACGCCGGCGAAAGGCAGAGCGATCCAGGCTTAGCGAATTTGACAACATCGAGCGCTCCGTCGGCGCGGAGAAGGCGTCCGACCTTCGGAAGGCCATCGCGATCCAGGGGCGCAGTGGGCAGCCGTGAACTGCCGAGCTCTTGTTACAGGCTTGAAGCGGACGGCCGACTCAAAGCCGAATTTGTAACGAGAGACGGCGCCCGGCGGGTGGGGAAGAGCGAAAGAAGCATGCTTCAGATCAGGATTTACGACGCGCAAACGATCCGCGTGAGGAAATCTAGATCTTCCGTCCCAATTCTGCAGTCGATCCGACGCAGCATGGCTGCAGAACTCCTCGCCGGGGGTACTCGGGAAAGGGCCCGCCGCCATGAGGTATGCCGGCGTCGCTATCACTGCCCCGTTCCCGGGTACCCTTTTAACCGGTCTCGTCGCTGCACTCGCTCCCGCGTGCCGCCTTCGGCGTCACGCTCCTGCGGGTGCCATTGTCCGTTGAAGCGATGCGCTGCGCGCACGCCTGGTCAGAGCAGGGGCCGCAAGCATCGCTAGGCCAACTCCCCCGAAGAATGGATCTAGAGCTGGCCGCGTCGCAGATTGGCGTCCGCTCGCTGCATGTGAGCGGGGAGGGCTAACCGGCTCTCGTAAGCTGGCACGTGCGCGCCTGGTCAAGGCATCGCTTGCTTCGCGGAATGGGCCGAGAGCAACGGTACTGCCCTATGACGAGCTGCGAGAGGCTGGCGGTTTGTCGCAAAAACGTTACAGGACAAGTCAGCGCTTCCGAACGCGTGTGCTTTGCTGCTACTCCGAGGCGCTCAGCGTCAAGGAGCTGCGCCGCGATCTTGCTTTGTGTGACCATTGGCCGAGGCCTTTCGCGCCCTCTCTATTGCTTCCCGTTCACTTGGCTCTATCCGATCGAACCAGGAGCCTGGAGGATAGGCCGCGATACGCTTAGCGAAGGAAGATTGCGGCTCCCAATCTTGTCCCTCGCTCTTCTCGAAAGTGATGACGCCGTTGTGGGTAAAATAATGGGGGCCTGGGATGTTACAGTTCACCAAAAGCAGAACGCGCCACAGATCGCCCTTCTCGGTCGGCTTGGCATTGGGTTTCGACACGTAATCCACTACAACGGGTTCAATGATATGGCAGCGGCCGTGCCGCAGAAGATTGCCGAGCTTGCCTTGCGCAGTCGTCACGAAGTTGAAGTTGGCCGGATCATGCAGAAAGTGAAGATTCGCGTCCCTTTCGCCATCTGTAACCTCACTGGCGATCAACGAGAGCGCCAAGGCGCGCCAGCCCAATTCAATCGGCTTTGCATATGTCGATGCAAGTTTAATCGTCCCGTCAGTCGCGATCTTCCAAGTGATAGCGTACTGTTCGTCTGATCTGTTGTCCGGGTGCCTGGTCCATGAAAAATAAACGTACTCTGTTCGGTCAATTCCTTCAGCGACTCCCCACGATCGAGGCACAAAGTGAGCCACCTTCGAGACCTTGGAAATGATTTGTTCTATAGTCTCACCATCTTGCGCTCGCCACGTTGACTTGACCCTTTCGACAAGCGTGTGGTCGTTGGCGCGAACATTGTTGCTCGTCGCCGCCAGCCCGGCCAGGCAGATCAGCGACCGAGCGATACAGAACCAAAGCACGCGCTTTCCAGACTTTTTCTTCATTGCTTCCGGCTCATCTGGTTATCATCCACACGTCAATCCAAAGCGGCACGTCTTCCTCAGCGTGCTTTGCGCAGATCGCAAGAAGTTAGCGGCAACGTGACGCAGGCGCCTGCCGATGTCCCGCGCGAGCAGGCGCCGTCCCTCGATGTCACGCGCCGCTAACTTCAGTGGTCAGCCAAAGCCTCAATTTGCAATGCTGGACCTGCCCAGGAGGAGAAGCCTGGACATGATGAGGACTTGCATTGTTCGTGCCAGGCAATAACCGGCAGTTCGCGGCAGATTTGTGCTGTCTTTGTCGACTTACCGACCTACGCACGTTCTAATGTTACCATTCAGCCTATTCGCCACGACTTCCGTGAATGATTCTTGTCACGCACTGAATCTTCGACAGCGGGCGAATGCCTCGCTGCCAGAGTCTTGACGACAATTGGGAGCAGGTATGCCGCCATCGATCCGTGTGATCCGGGGGCGTTGCCGCTACTACGAATGTCGAGGGCGCCCCAGCCTGTTGTGCTTGGCACTTTGCGGCCTACACCAACGCGGAGCCGCCCTTCAGCGGCGGGCGATTTGGAATCGATGTTAAGGAACTTCACGGATCAAGCAGGGGACGAGACGTGGCATTCTCCGCTCGCGCAACGTTAGGGGCCGTCGTCTACCTGCTCGTCATTGCAGTCAACATTCAAGGAGCTGCGCTTCCACGCAGCCGTGTCGACCGGCAAGAGGGAAGCCTCAGGTCTTGCTAGCTTCGGCTCGAACTACTCAACACTTCCGAGAGCATCTGTCTGACGGGGCGGCTCATAAAAGGCCTTGCCATCCAGCCGAACAGACCGACAGTAAAGACGGCAGCAGCAAAGACGCCGAGGGCGCTCCAAACAGCCATTTTCATTGCGAGGGTCTCTTTTGGTTGTGGTGATTCAATATGCTTGCTTTGGCCAGTATCACCAAAACGTCGGCGTGACGCCTACCAGGATTGGCTGGTCGCACATCGACACGTCCGCTGAGCACGCTGCTGGATTAAGCGAATACCTCTTGCGCGTATTCGCCACTGATCCATGGTTATTAATGGAGAAGGGAGGGCGCATCGAAGCGTGCTCGATGAATCGTTCAAAAGCCGGGCCGCATGACAAGCGTCTTGCGCGGCGCCGTGAGCTTCTTCGTGCTGGGCGCATTCGTCTCGTGCACAGATCTGACCCGCCGCCCGACGCCAATGCGTCTCCGAGATGGTCATTCCGATATCCTATGACTGGAGATGGCTTCTACGTCGCGATCAAGCGTGGCCTCGGAGGAGCATTCGCGTAAGAGAGGTCGCAGCACCAATTTGAGAGGTTGACGGCCGAGTTCTCTTGCCGATAATCCAAGTCGTCGAGGTTCTCCGGTTTCCGTTTGATCCGGAGCTAAGAGGGAAGCCGGTGCCAATGCCGGCGCTGCCCCCGCAACTGTGAGCGGTGAGCCACTGTCCAACAAAGTCACTGAAGCCCGCGCGGCTTCGGGAAGGCCGGACGGCGGCAATGACCCGCGAGCCAGGAGACCTGCCCCGACAAAATATTCATCCACGGGCGGGGTGTCCCGGTGGTGCGCCAAGCAGCCGTCGCTCGGGCGACTTCTCCTGCCTGCGTCCGCCATGGCCTTTGCCCCCAACATGGGGTTAGCGCTATGTCTCTTCTCTCCCTTCCGGTTGCCACGCTCGGAACGCCGCGCATCGGTCCAAGACGCGAGCTCAAAGTCGCACTCGAAGGCTATTGGGCCGGAAGAATTAGTGAACAGCAGTTGCTTGAGGACGCAGCCGGCCTACGTGCCGCGAACTGGGCGCGCCAGAAGTCCCTCGGTGTCACCGTGATTCCGTCGAACGACTTCTCGTTGTACGATCAGGTGCTCGACACCAGTGTCATGGTCGGCGCCATCCCGGAAGTCTACGCCTCGAAAGCCGAGCCCGTTTCCCTCAAGACGTATTTCGCCATGGCACGCGGTTCACAATACGACGGCCGGGGTGCGAGTTGCGGCCACGGATCTCGCGGCGATGGCGCACCCGCGCAGGAGATGACCAAGTGGTTCGACACCAACTACCATTACATGGTCCCGGAATTTCATCGCGGACAGACTTTCAGGCTGTCCTCTCGCAAGCCTATCGACGAGTATGAGGAAGCCAAGGCCCTTGGCTTTCAGACTCGCCCTGTCCTGATCGGCCCGGTCACATTCCTAAAGCTAGGCAAGAGTGCTGATCCTGCGTTCCAGCCACTGTCACTCCTGGATGACCTGATACAGGTCTATATCGAGGTTCTGCAGGAATTGGCCAAACGCGGGGCAAATTGGGTTCAGTTCGACGAGCCCTGCTTGGTTCTTGATCTGGATGAGGAATCAAGACAATCCTTGCTACATGCCTATGACCGGCTCGCCAAGGAAGGGCCGGCCATCAAGATCATGGTCGCCAGCTATTTCGGTGGCCTCGGCGACAATCTTCCCACCGCCTTGCGCCTACCTGTCGCCGGGCTGCACGTCGACCTGGTTCGGGCGCCAGCGTTATTGGACCAGATCATTACCGCCAAGCGAAGTGATCTCGTCGTGTCACTCGGCGCGATAGACGGCCGCAATGTGTGGCGGACGAATTTGTCGGCACTGCGCCAACGGCTCGATCCCGCTATCGCGAAGCTGGGCAAAGATCGCATACAAATCGCTCCATCCTGTTCGCTGCTTCACGTGCCGGTCGATGTTGAACTCGAGACGGAGCTCGCTTCAGACATCAAGGGTTGGCTAGCATTCTCCGTTCAGAAGATTCGCGAGCTTGCGACCTTGGCGCGCGCTCTTGCAGGCGATCAGGATGTTGCTGGCGCTCTTGCGCAGTCGGAGCGCGTCACCACCGATCGTGGGACTTCGCCAAAGATCCGAGATGCCGATGTCGCCATCCGGATGAGAGCGATCAACCAGGCCACGCGCCGGCGCGCCAGTCCATTTGCCAGCCGTGCCGAGATCCAGCGCAAGCGCTTCAAACTACCGGCGTTTCCGACAACGACGATCGGATCGTTTCCGCAGACTGCAGAGGTTCGTAATGCCCGCGCAGCGCACGCGCGAGGCACGATGAACGACGGACAATACGACGAGTTCCTCAAGGAAGAGACTGCGCGTGCCGTACGTTGGCAGGAGGACATTGGCCTCGACGTGCTTGTGCACGGCGAGTTTGAGCGCAATGACATGGTGCAGTACTTCGGCGAACAACTCGCCGGCTTCGCATTTACCAAAAATGGCTGGGTACAATCCTATGGCTCGCGCTGTGTCCGGCCGCCGATCTTGTTTGGCGATGTCTCACGGCCGAAGCCGATCACCGTGGGGTGGTGGCGGTACGCGCAATCGCTAACCAAGAAGCCGATGAAGGCGATGTTGACCGGACCAGTGACGATCTTGAACTGGTCGTTTGTTCGCGATGATATTCCCCGAGCCGAGGTCTGTCGTCAAATTGCGCTCGCGATCCGAGACGAAGTCGGCGATCTCGAAAATGCTGGTGCAGCCATGATCCAGATCGACGAGGCTGCGCTGCGCGAAGGATTGCCGCCGCGCCGATCGGAGTGGACGGCTTATCTCGAGTGGGCCGGGGATTGCTTCCGCATCTGCTCATCGGGCGTCGCCGATCAAACCCAGATCCATACCCACATGTGCTACTCGGAATTCAACGACATCATCGATGCGATTGCTGCAATGGACGCGGATGTCATCTCGATCGAGACTTCGCGGTCGAAAATGGAGCTGCTCGACGCGTTTCGGAACTACAAATATCCAAATCAAATCGGGCCGGGTGTGTACGATATCCATTCTCCGCGCGTGCCCGAGTCGAGCGAGATGAAAGAGCTCGTGGCTTTGGCTCGAAAGCGGCTGCAGGATTCGCAACTTTGGATCAATCCGGATTGCGGTCTGAAGACGCGCAAATGGGAGGAGGTTCGCCCGGCGCTGGTGAACATGGTCTCCGCCGCCCGCGAACTACGCGCTGCATCCACTCCAGCCGACCGTTGACCTGGTCTGGTCTTTCGTCGAGAAGGCCGGTCGCCTGTCAACGATTTGCGGGCTCGATAATTGTGGGAGGCATTGGTGAGCAGAAAAAGGCCCGGCCGCCTTTAGCGGCCGGGCGGAAGTGTGTCCGGGAGGAGCGACGCTGCTAGGCAACGTGCTGACTTCCATCGGCGGAAGGAGGGCGCCGATGGTTCGATTACGGCGGGGACATCCGCCGAAATCTGACCCCAGTTAAGGCGCAAGCTCAGCGTAGCTCAATCATGCCCTGGTATGCGGCCGATATAGCCTAGATTTGAAATCTACACCAAGGTTTGTCACTTATGAGTAGTTTCGCAACGCTCTGCAGGGCCGAGAAATGTGGGGCGGTCGTGCCGGGCGATCATGGACGGGCACCAAGCGCACGTTGGTACGCTTTTCTGCCGGAAACGATGGGCTCGATCAACGGGACCATACGATAACGCGCACAGCAAGGATCTTATCGTGGTGACCAATGCAATCTGCGGCTTGCTATTGATCCCGCTTCAGCTAGTCATTGGTCTAGTCAAGTTTTTATACCAACCTCTGTTGGAAATCTTGTGCGGCTCGACGAAGAGCCGGCGAACGGGATGCCGATCAGCGTGCTCTTGATCGCCGCGACTGCTCGCGATCCAGAGCATAAACCGGTTTGGTGATGTCGAACTCGGATCTGAAACGGCTCGGTTCGGCTTCGTCTGGTTTAGACCGCCAGACTATGTGTAGCCCCGCTCCGAGTAAGGTGAGCGTCGAAGATCGATGCGACGCTCCGGGCCAGGAACTCTGCGCCACCGGCTATCGAAAGCCGGCTATCATCCATCACCACGACGCCATCGGCGATAAGGCCGTCGAGGCGAGAACGATCAACGACGGCCAAGCTTGGATCCCGGCCGTAACGACGGGATGTCTCGGAAAGATCGACTGTCAAATCGCACATGATTCGTTCGATAATCTCGGCGTGGAAGCGATCGTCGTCAGTCAGTAAATAGCCCTTTGCGATGGCCAGCCGATCCTCGCTGATGCGAGCGAGGTAGTCCTTCGTCGGGACGGCGTTCGCGACAAAGCCCTGTTGCATACGGCCGATGGCGCTGGCGCCCAGACCAATCAAGGTGTCCGCGCTATCGTCAGTGTAGCCCTGGAAATTGCGCCTCAACCTGCCTTCCTGGCTCGCCAGGGCGAGATTGTCGTCCGGTAGGGCGAAGTGATCGATTCCGACGCGGACATATCCCGCATCAACCAAAGCTTCCGTGATCGTTTCGGATTGGACGTGGCGCGCAATGCTGTCGGGCAGGGTGGACGCATCGATCAGACGTTGATGCTTCTTGAAGGAAGGAATATGCGCGTAGCCAAAGGCCGAAAACCGGTCCGGATGAAGCTCGAGGCATCTGGCGACGGTATCCAGGCACGAAGCGACCGTCTGCCGGGGCAGGCCATAGAGCAGGTCGAAATTGATACGTTCGACGCCGGCACGGCGCAACCGATCGACCGAGGTCGCGGTCTGTCCGAAGCTCTGCAGACGGTTGATGCCCTGCTGAACAACTGGATCGAAGCTCTGGACACCAAGGCTCGCCCGGTTGACCCCGCAATAGCCAAGAGCCTCGGCCATCGGCTCGCTCAACATGCGTGGATCGATCTCTACGGCGATCTCGGCATCAGGCAGGACCGCGAATGAATGGCGCAACGAACCGACCAGATCAGCGAACGTTTCAGGTGTCATGATCGTCGGGGTGCCGCCCCCGAAGTGGATATGAGTGATCGGTTGCCGTCGGCCAAGGGTTTCTGCAACGAGGTAAGCTTCGGTCCGCAGTCCCGCTGCATAGAACGAGATCGGCTCCTGGCGCTTCGTGACAGAAGTGTGGCAGCCACAATACCAGCACGTGCGTCGACAAAACGGCACGTGCACGTAGATCGATGCGGATTGCTGCGCGCCCAACGACTTGAGCCACATTTGATAGTCGGATTCGCAAATCGAAGCTGAGAAATGGGGGGCCGTCGGATAGCTGGTGTAGCGCGGCAGCCGTTGCTGCCCGTAGGCTTGTGCCAAGTCCGGTCGCATTCAGAGTGCCTTTCTTCCCTGGCCAACCGATTACCGGACACGCGGCGGATAGGCTTTGCGCTGGCTCAAAATATCCGCGTTGTTGATGGCGATAGCGGCCCTAAAGCCAAGATTGGTAGGGCATGCCGGCAACGTACGCATCGCACTTTGGATCGCGATGAAGGTCCTGCCCTCTTCCGGGCAAGAAGAGGTCCAGCAGTGCCGCAACGATCGATCGCGGTCGGTCGGTGGACGTAAGGGGCACTCATATTACGTAATATCACTGGGGCGCTGGTCGAGCGGTATTGCCAATTGCCCCGCGACGTTCACGTCACGGGACCAGCCGGACCCCGGCCGTGCTGTTTGCGAAGGGACCGGCTGCAAGTGATCATCGGGCGCGGATGTCGCGCTGGCCGCGCGCGGCGTACGCGCCAGAAGGACTGTCACCTTCATTTCAATGAGATGAGCATGACCTGCACGGCCCGGCGTGCAGAGTCAGTGATCAATTACGGTCCATCGGCTTTGGCGCCATCTGGCGGCTTGCCGGCCATTGCGGACGAAAACGCCACCGAACTCCGTTCGGCTTCAGCTTCTTGCTCTAATTGTAGAATATGCGCTCTTAGTGCATCGGAAGTCGCTTCCGCCGTCTCGCTGAACAGCAGATCCCCATGATCAGTGCGGGCGGAAGCGATTTCCGTCCAATCCTCAGCCGATAGAGCCTTGACGGCGGCGGGGAAGAAATCTCGCTCTTCCCACATCATGTGGTGCCGCTCCCGCAATATAAAGTCGCGTACGATGTTACCGACGTCTTGTCGAAGGATTTCACGATCCGCGAGGATAGCATCGATAGCTTGAGCAAAATGGTGCAGGCGGTCGATGACTTCCTGGTGTTCATGCGCGAGATCGCCGACGATTGCAGCCGCATCCGGATCGCGAGTTCTAAGCTTGGAGAAAATCAAATCTTCCTGAGGATGATGGTACACCTCCGGGTAAACCTCGAAGTAGCTGATAATCGCGCGAATGACCTCATAGTCAGGACGGGCCCCATGCTCAAAGATCTCCAATTCACGTTGGAGGGCGACCAGAAGTAGGTCAATATTGCGATGCTCTCGAAGCAAAAAATCGATGATCATTGCGGTGCTCCAGGGCGGAACAATGTAAGCGAGCGATCCTGCCATCTGTGCGCGATCGCCCAAGCCGATGTTCGGGTGTCGTTCACGTGCTGCGATCCGTCGGCGCTGATCGGTGCAAGGAAGTCCGCGCATTTCACAGCGCTTCTTGAGCTTAGCCCAAGTTCTGTGCAACGTGGCTCGGCAGTTTGTCGTTACGTAACTCGATTCGGCGCAAGGTCGGCAAGGCAATCACGCCATTCTGCTCGAGTTGAGTGAGGGTGCGCGAGACCGTTTCGATCGTCAAGCCAAGATAGTCGGCAACATCCTGCCGTGACATCGGCAGCTCGATCGCAGCGTTCTTCGTAGTACGACGAGACATATCGAGCAGAAATGCCACGACCCGCTGTTCAGCGCTGCTGATCAAAAGCATCAGATGCTCCTGAAAGCGGCGGAGCTCAAGCGCCATCGCGTCCCAGAGCTGCCTTGTGAGCTCGCAATCTTGGCTGGCGCGAACGATGAGGGCGCTGCGCTTCACCATCAAAAGGTGCGTCTCACAGACCGTCTCCGCCGAAGCGATATGGCTGTCTCCGGCCTCAAAGCCGAAGATGTCACCGGGCAGATAAAACGCACCAATCTGACGACGCCCATCTTCCATAATCTTGTAGGTTCGTACAGCACCCGATACCACCTGGTATAGGTGTTCGGCTGCTTCGTCGATCTCGCTATTGCGAGCGAACCGCATCGGGGTCGCAACCATACCAAACGGTCCATAGGTACGAGATTGCCTGCACAAGACGCTGCTCGGATGATGGCTGATCTCGTGAATACTTGTGGCCTGAGCGTACATGGCGGACTCGATCTTCGAAACGTCAATGGAGCGGAGATTGGCCGCTTCTGATGAACTGGAAAATTTCGATGTTTCCCCTAAGTAGAACCCACTAAGTATTTATACGTATGCCGTGAGAAGAATTCTCGATGGGGGCGACGCAGCCTTTCGGTATCTCGAATGCGGCTCAAAGCCGACCAGCCGCGTTTGAATGAGGAAGCTGCATTCTGACTTGGCCGTTCGGCTTGAAGTTGAGCTCGGGCATCCTCGGGTGGGCGGTGACCAGATTGTCCCGCTCCTCTAGACCGGCAGCCTACGTGCAACGTTCGAAAACCGCGGCGCATGTTCAGCGGTTTCGCCCCGCCTCGTCGATGGAGCGACGGCGGGCCCGCGAAAGCCGGGACAAACGGCGCTCCTGTTCTCCAGATCGGCGGGCGGCTGGTGCCTTGCCCCGCGCCCATCGACTGGGTCCGGGGCGCATCTGGCGGCATATCGCATCTATATTTCTTGCCTTCAGTGCGACATCAAAACCGGAATGACGTTTGCACGAAGCAGATTTCCCGAAATGCCACCGAGCAGCCTTTCCTGCAGCCGAGAGCGGACGTATCCGCCCATCACCAGCAGGTCGAGGCTTTCGTCCGCCACAAGCGACAGGAGGGCGCGGTGTACCGACTGGGGTGCTGGGAGCGACACGATCTTTGCAGGAAGGCCCGACCTTTCAAGATACCGTCCCAAATGGTCGGCGGAGCTCTCCGCCGGGACCTTGTGCGCATCAGTCATCGCGATGATGGTCAGCGCGTCCGCTTCGCGCAGCAGCGGCATCGCGTCGTGCAACGCGCGGGCCGCAAGGCGGCTGCCGTCCCAGCAAATCCCAATTCGTCTGGCCGAAAAAGAGCCGTGGATGACGCTTGGCAGATACAGAACTGGCTTGCCGGCCTGGAGCAGGACGTCCTTGGGAATAACGTTGTCATAGCTCTCGTAGCCGCTCTGGGGCTGCGTGACGATAGTCATGTCGTGCACTCGCGCGCTGGCGCAGATGCTTCGACGCGCCTCCGCTGGAACCGCACTGAGCGCGCGGCTCGCATAGGATATGCCGGAGCTCCTTGCCCGCAGATCAAAGACACGGAGTGCCGCTTCGGCTCTCTCCAACGCACGCGCCTGCTCGATTTCAAAGACCGAAGTGACGGCCACCCCGCTGAGTGCGGCGAGCGGAATAATGGTCCTCTCATAACCGATGGCCACAACGTCAAGATGCGCGCCCGTGCTCAGTGCGAAGGAAATCGAACCGTTCACCGCGGCCCGCACCGGGAGCTCCGTGGGAAGATGGACCAATATGTTCCCGAACATTGCCGTTCTCCGGGCGTGAAAGGATTGCTGCCGATCGGAGCACAAATCTGGGCCGGACAATTGATCTGCTTCATACGCTCGCCGATTTAGTTAGGCAGGATCAAACCGGCCACGGACAGTTCGCGCAGAGTCCGATGCCAAGTAGAAGCAGCATGGCATGTGTTGCATCGCTCATGTCAACTGCGAATCCTGCACGATTCGTGCACAGCGATTTTTGCTGCACAGATTAGGGGGCGGCCCGAGATCGCGGATGCCGTCGATTCTCCCCGTTGCCTGCTCGACATTCACCCTCATCGACAACAGGTACACTGAGAGGATCGCCAGTACGGAAGATGATGTGCGGCTGGTTAGTCCGCGGTCAAGCCGAATACGCCAATGCTCAAGCCTCTCCAACGGCTGCCGGGGGATCAATCAGCAACATGAGAGGACATTGTCGCAGACGGAGAGCGGGCGCAGCGCGACGTGCGGGTGCATCGTTCGCTGGGCTCGTCTTGATTTTCTCCATTGCCGGTCTGTGGCCTATGCTCAAGGCTCCGCTGGACAATGCGTTTTTAAGGCGCGCCATGCTCGCGATTGAGGATCATTCCTGGACGAATTCTCCAAGATCTTTCGAGCCCTTGTTCGTCGCCTGGACCGTGCCGCTCGCGCCCCTGCTAGAATCCTGCGGCGATGGCAATCCGCATCAACTCAGACATGCTGCGTACATTGGTCTTGGCCATCAGGTTGGCGCGATAAACCTCGACCGTCCGGGGGCTGATGCCAAGATCATGGGCGATTACCTTGTTGATCTTGCCGGCTAATAGTCCCTGCAGGACGTCACGTTCGCGCGACGAGAGGTCGGCAAGGCGCCCTTCTGCCTGCAGTTTCGCTGCGTCATCGTCTGGCTTCGTTGGCCGCGCTTCCAAAGCAGCGTTGATGGCACGCAACAGCACCTCATCCTCGAACGGCTTCTCGATGAAATCGACCGCACCCGCTTTCATCGCTTCAACTGCGAGTGATACATCACCATGACCGGTTATCAGGACGACCGGACAGTCGAGGCGATCGGCCTTCAGCTTGCGGACCAGTTCGAGGCCGCTCATTCCTGGCATGCGGATGTCTGATACAACGCAGTCGATCGGACCGCTTGCAATGTCATTGAGAAACTCGGTCGCGGTCTCGTAGGTTGCTACCCAGAAACCACTAATATCAAGCAGAAACGCCAGCGAATCCCGCATCGCGGCTTCATCGTCGATCACAAGAATGCGCCGCCCGGTCATGCTTCTTCACCGACGTCCGCAAATGGCAGCGTGAACTGAAAGATCGTGCCGCCACCCGGATTTGCTTCCGCCACGATGTGGCCGCCATGGGATTCCACGATTGTCCGGCAGATTGATAGTCCAACACCCATGCCGTGTTCCTTCGTCGTGACAAAGGGTTGGAACAGGCGGTCGGCGACATCAGGGCTGATACCGGAACCCGTATCAGCAACGGTAAACCTGGCGAGACCATCGACCTTGCTGACTCCGACGGTCAATTCGCGGCGCGGACAGGAAGCCATCGCCTCGATCGCGTTGCGTATCAGGTTCAGAGCGACTTGCTGGATCTGGATCTTATCTACGATCATTGACGGCAGATCGCGGTCGCTGCGCATTGTCACCCGCACGCCTTGCTCCTTGGCGCCGAGCAGGGCCAGCGCTACAGCCTCTTCAAGTAGCGTGAGCGGATTTTCCACAGAATGCTGCGTCTCGCCTTTGGCAACGAACTCCCGCAAGCGCTTGATGATATCGCCGGCGCGCAGAGCCTGTTGGACGGCGTGTTCGAGTGCATCACCAATGCGATTGGCGTTCGGCTTGTCTGACGCCAGCAGAGCCTTTGCGCCGCGCATATAGTTTGTGATGGCGGAGAGCGGCTGGTTGATTTCATGGGCAATAGACGATGCCATCTCACCCATGGCTGTTAGCCGCGACACATGGACGAGTTCGGACTGCAGCTCCTGCAGCCGCCGTTCCTGCGCCCGCCGTTCGGTTAAGTCTCGGATAAAGCCGGTGAAGAAGCGTTCGCCGCGCACTTTGGCCTCGCCGACGGCAAGCTCCATCGGAAAGGTCGAGCCGTCGCTCCGCTCGCCCACCACGATGCGACCGATGCCAATGATGCGCCGCTCGCCGGTGGTCAGATAACGTTCAATGTAGCGGTCATGCTCGGCCCGGTAGGGCTGCGGCATCAACTTGGATACAGTCTTTCCAACCACTTCGTCCGGCAACCAGCCAAATAAACGCACTGCCGCGGCGCTGAACGAGCGAATGATACCCTTCTCGTCAATGACGATCATGGCTTCCGGTACGGTGTCCAGGATCGACTGCAGATGAGCTTGCCGATACCGCGCCTGCTCCGATTCCTGCCGCAGCCGGTCGCCCATGAAGCCAAGCATGGGACCTAGTACCGCAAATGCGGCAATATCGATCATGTTTGCGGAAACGGTGATGAGGCTTTTCCCAAGAAATGCCGCGCTGATGACGAGGCAGAGCAGGGTCGCGAAGCTCGCTGGTCCGCGGCCGCCGGCGAAAGCGGCAAAAACGATCGCCGGAAGGTAGA
>Ga0310811_10001071_pt1 | contig 35161 bp, 35 predicted proteins | sample YCmetagenome_FD_207642 | JGI IMG/M metagenome (GOLD analysis project Ga0310811, IMG submission 207642) | Soil microbial communities from experimental microcosm in Duke University, North Carolina, United States - YC | ecosystem: Engineered > Artificial ecosystem > Soil microcosm > Unclassified ... | reverse complement strand
GACGAGCGCGAGTCTGGCCGCCTCTGACTTGGCCAAGCTGATCGATGCCCTGTGGGACCGTCGCACCGAGATTTCTTCCAAGACCATGGGCGCGGACCGCGATGCCGTCGACCAGGCGCTGGCCCTGCTGGAAGCGGGCGAGGCGCGCGTGGCGGAGCCGACCGAGGGCGGCTGGCAGGTCAATCAGTGGCTGAAGAAGGCCGTGCTGCTCTCCTTCCGTTTACAGGATTCCGTGCCCATGCCTGGGCCCGGCGGCGCGCCGGTCTATGACAAGGTGCCGATGAAGTTCGAGGGCTGGGGCGACAACCGCTTCGCCGAGGCCGGCTTCCGCGCCGTGCCTGGCGCGGTCGTGCGCCGCTCGGCCTACATCGCCCGCAACGTCGTGCTGATGCCCTGCTTCGTGAATGTCGGCGCCTATGTCGGCGAGGGCACCATGATCGACACCTGGTCCACCGTCGGCTCCTGCGCCCAGGTCGGCCGCAACTGCCACATCAGTGGCGGTGTCGGCTTGGGTGGCGTGCTGGAGCCGCTGCAGGCCGGCCCTGTCATTATCGAGGATGACTGCTTCATCGGCGCGCGTTCCGAGGTGGCCGAAGGCTTCGTCGTGGAACGCGGCTCGGTGGTTTCCATGGGCGTCTTTCTCGGCGCCTCGACCAAGGTGATCGACCGCGCGACGGGCGAGATTTTCCAGGGCCGTGTGCCCGCCTATTCCGTGGTGGTGCCGGGCACGCTGCCGGGGCGCCCGTTGCCTGACGGCACGCCGGGCCCATCGCTCGCCTGCGCCGTGATCGTCAAGCGCGTGGACCAGCGCACGCGCGAGAAGACGTCCGTCAACGAGCTGTTGCGGACGTGAGTTTGACCACGCCCCTGACGGACCCACTTCCGCTCGCCCAGGCCCTGCTGCGCTGTGCGAGCGTGACGCCGGCCGACGGAGGCGCGCAGGACGTGCTGGCCGAGGCCCTGGAGGGTCTCGGCTTCACCATCCATCGCCTGACCTTCGGCGAGACACCGAACCTCTACGCCCGGCTCGGCAGCGAGGAGCCGCATTTCTGCTTCGCGGGCCATACCGACGTCGTGCCCCCGGGCGAGGGCTGGCGGCACGATCCCTTCGCCGGCGTGGTGGAGGACGGCATCCTCTACGGTCGCGGTGCCTGCGACATGAAGGCGGCGATCGCGGCCTTCGTGGCGGGAGTAGCCCAGGCGAAAGAGGCCGGAACCCTTCCGGGTTCCGTCTCGCTCCTCATCACCGGGGACGAGGAAGGGGCAGCCACGGATGGCACCGTCCGCGTCGTCGACTGGATGCGCGACCAGGGCGAAGTGCCCGATTTCTGCCTGGTGGGCGAGCCCACCAACCCAAACCATCTCGGCGAGATCATCAAGATCGGCAGGCGGGGCAGCCTCAGCGCCAGCATTGTCGTGCCGGGCGTGCAGGGCCATGCCGCCTACCCGCATCTGGCGGACAATCCTGTCCATAAGCTGATCAGCCTGTTGAACGTGCTGGTCACGCACCGGCTGGACGAGGGCAACCGCTGGTTCCAGCCCTCCTCCCTGCAGGTGACGAGCGTCGACGTCGGCAACCCGGCGACCAATGTCATTCCCCCAAGTGCCACGGCCAAGCTCAATATCCGCTACAACGACGCGCACACGGCTGAGAGCCTGGAGGCCTGGATAAGGGCCGAGGCATCCCGATGGGCGCCCGCGGCCGAGATCGTCTTTCACCGCTCAGGGGATAGTTTTCTGACCGATCCAGGCCCGCGCGTGCAGAGCCTGACGGCGGCGGTGGGCCGCATCTTCGGGACCGAGCCCAGGCTCGATACCGGCGGCGGCACGTCCGACGCTCGTTTCATCACCCATCTTTGCCCGGTTGCCGAATTCGGTCTGGTCGGCGCCAGCATGCATAAGGTGGACGAGCGCACGTCGGTCGCTGAACTGCGGCAGCTCGCCGCCGCCTACGGCGCGATTCTCGCCCAGTTCAAACCATGATGAGGCCCGGCATGAAAGCGCGGCCCAGCCGTTCCAACATCCTCCGCGGCGTCCTGCTGATCTGTCGGGGTCGGATGGAGGGTCTGGCCGAGATCGGCACCGGGCCGGAATCCTTCCTCTCCAGCCTCGCCCCCATGGTGGCCTTTCCGCTGGTCGGCTGCGCGCTCATGGCGACCCAGGGACGCGTCGTGGACGGGATCACCGATTTCCTTGCGTCCCTGGTCGCCATCATGGCGCCAGCGGTAATTTCCCAGTTCCTGGCGCAGCGCTGGGGCAAGGCCGGCGGCTGGTACCGCTTCGCCACGGCCTTCAACTGGTGCCAATGGGTGCTGCCGGTACTGGGCGCGATCCTGGTGCTGGTGGCGGGCGCCCTCGTGCAGGCTGGCCTGCCGCTGAAGGCCGCGATTATCCTGCTCTCTTGCCTGCTGCTGGCCTATGCCTTCTGGCTGCACTGGTTCCTGGCGCGGCATGCCCTGGGCTTCGGGCGCGGCCCGGCGCTCGGCTTCGTCCTTCTCGTCAATGTCGGCACGCTGCTGCTCGTGGGCCTGCCCCAACTCGCTGCCATGTTCGCCGGCGCGCCGCTCGCAGCACCCGGATGAGTGCGAATTTCGTCACCGCCTGCCGCAGCTTCGGCCGCGAGATCGCGGCCGGCTCGCGTGGCATCGCGATGTTGACCTTCGGCCGGGAGGAGGGGATTCGCGCCTTCAGCGACGACCGGGACGTGGCGCGGCGCAGCTTCGTCACCGCGCTCTTCGCTTTTCCACTGTTTCTTGTCTTCCACTACCTCGACTGGCTGTCCGGCACCGCGCCGCTCGAGCCGACGCACGCTCTCCTGCTCGATTGCCTGACTTTCCCGATTTCCTGGGCCGGCTTCGCGCTGCTTGCCCAGCCGCTGCTGCGCAGCCTTGGCGTTGAGCCGCGCTGGACGCGCTATATCGCGGCCTGGAACTGGAGCAACCTTGCGCAATACCTGCTGCTGCTGGTGACCTCGCTGCCGCTGGTGCTGCACGCACCCTCCATCCTGGCGCAGACCGCGGTGCTGGTGGGTTACGGCTGGGCGCTCTGGCTGGAATGGACGGTCACCCGGCTCACGCTGCAGGTCTCGCCTCTGGCTGCCGCCATGGTGGTGGCCGCCGATGTCGGTTTCGGCGCGATCGTCTCGCTCATCACGATCTACCCGCTGCCGACCTTTTCCTTCTGACGAAAAAGGGGCGGCGCCACCGCGCCGCCCCTGCTGTATCGCCGGACAAGACCGGGTTTAGACCCAATCGTCGTTGCCGCCGCCGCCATCGAAGCCGCCGCCGGTATCCCAGTCGCCGCCACCGGTATCCGTGCCTGGGTCATTCTGCCAGCCGGTATCGGTGCTCTGGTCCGGCATGGTCTGCCAGCCGCTATTGTCGGCCGCCCCAGTGCCCCAGCCGGACGGATCGGCCGCGCCGGTATCCGGCACCGTCGACCAGCCGCTCTGGTCGAAGCCGCCGCCAGCCTGGTCGGCGCCAAAACCGCCCGCCGCCATCTGTTCGGCGCCGTGGTTGCTGAACAGCCCTTCGATCGCATTGAAGGCCAGCATGCCGCCGGCGACGCCCGCCGCCGTGGTCAGCGCGGAACCCAGGAAGCCGCTGCCGCCGCGCATCGCCATGCCCTGCTGGCCGTAGCCATAGCCCGGCGCATAACCCGGGGGCGGGGCGCCGAAGCCCGGCTGCTGCTGGGCATAGCCTGGCTGACCATAGGGCGGCCGCCCGTAAGCCTGCTGGCCGTAGGGCTGGGAATAAGGCGGCTGGCCGTAGCCGCCCGGCGCCTGGCTCTGCTGATTGCCGCCGAAAAGCCGGCTGAAGAACCCACCCTGGCTGGGTTGCCCCGGGCCGGGCTGGCCTTGGCCACCACCCTGCATCTGCTCACGCAGCGCCGCATTTTCCTGCTGCAGCGCCTGGATCTGCTGCGCGGCACCCTGCAGCGCCTGCTCCTGCCCGAAAGCGAACTGCGTCATGCGGTAGCGCGCTTCGGGATATTGCTGGAAGAGGCCGCCGAGATGCTGGTCGGCCTCCGGGTCCACGGGTGGTAGCGGCTGCGTGGTTGTGGCGGGAACCGATCCCGTGGCAGGGGCACCGGCCACCCTCTGCACGAAGCGGGAAATGATGTCGCGTTCCTCGGGGCTCATGACTTTGTCCTGTTCAGGATGAGACTTGGGCTCAGATCTGGCGTCGGGGGCGCCTCTTGTCCATCGCGCGCATGTTATCTTACCGAAAAGAGAGACAAGGGTTAGCTCGCGTAGGTGGTTTCGCCGGTCAGCTCTGCGTGAGGCCCAGCCTTGGCCACTCAATCGCCGGGCAGCGGTCCATGATGACGGTCAGGCCCGCGGCCCGCGCCTTGGCTGCAGCCTCGCGGTGGACGACGCCGAGCTGCATCCAGATGACTTTCGCGCCGAGCCCGATCGCCTCGTCGACGACCGGTCCCACCTGGTCCGAGGCGCGGAAGATATCCACGATTTCGAGCGGTCCCGCCTCATCGAGGGAGGCCACGACCGTGCGACCATGGATCACCTGGCCCGCGAGGCCGGGATTGACCGGTGTCACCTCGAATCCGTGGCGGATCAGGAAGCCCATAACGCCGTGGGACGGCCGCTCCGGCTTGGCCGATGCGCCGACGAGGGCGATGCGCCGATAGCCGGTCAGCACGGCGCGGATGGTCTCGTCCGTGGTTTCAAAGAGATCGGTCGGAGGGGACAGTGGGGTCATGCGGCCTCATTCATTGGCGCAGCTTCGGAAGCACGTCACGCATCATATGGGCGTACACTCGCAGATCCGAATAGGCTTGCCGAAGTGGGACGCGCCGCGCCAGACTAGCCCCGCTGGAGCGGGGGTCGGTGACCCCGATCCCATCCCGACATCCGGCAGCCAGGTTTAGGGAGACGTCCGCCGCGCAGGTGACCAAGCCTGACGCTGGCGCGGCCGGTCAAATCGGCGTCGTAGGGAGCAGAGGCAGGCGCGATGCCGCCTCTGCTCGCGCCGCACTCTCTTTCCAAAAACGCTTGCTCAGACACGACTTTCGCCCAGTCTCGCGCCCGGATGCGCGACCCGCGGCATCCCCTCCGCGCATGTGGTATCCCGCTACCACATAGCCGAACGCTTGACCGTCACTGGGGAAGCCGCCATAAGCCGCGCACTCTGAAAGGAACTGAGTTAACAGGATGAAGACAACCCTCTCGCTGAAGCCCGCCGAGGCTCAGAAGAACTGGGTGCTCATCGACGCGGAAGGTCTGGTTCTTGGCCGCCTCGCGGTCGTGATCGCCAACCGTCTGCGCGGCAAGCACAAGCCCCAGTTCACCCCGCATGTCGATTGCGGTGACCATGTGATCGTCGTGAACGCGCGCAAGGTGCGTGTGACCGGCAAGAAGGCCGAACAGTCGGTCTTCTACTACCACACCGGCTATGCCGGCGGCATCAAGGGCCGGACTGTCGGTCAGCGCCTCGCCTCCAATCACCCCGAGCGGGTGATCGAGAAGGCGGTCGAGCGCATGATCACGCGCGGGCCCCTGCAGCGCCAGCAGATGCGCCACCTGTATGTCTATGCTGATGATGCCCATCCGCATGACGGCCAGCAGCCGACGGTACTCGATGTCGGCGCGCTTAACGCCAAGAATCGGAGGGCCTGACCATGTCCGATACCCAGACCCGCACCCTCGCGGATCTCGCGGACGCGCCGGTTGCGACCAGCACCGATGCGGCACCCGCGCGCGTCGAGCCCAAGCGCGACGCTTTCGGCCGATCCTACGCGACCGGCCGCCGCAAGGACGCTGTCGCTCGCGTCTGGATCAAGCCCGGCAAGGGCGAGATCTCGATCAACGGCAAGAAGGCCGCTCAGTATTTCGCACGCCCCGTGCTGCGCATGCTGATCACCCAGCCCTTCCTGGTCGCCGATCGCTACAACCAGTTTGACGTGATCTGCACCGTGACCGGCGGTGGTCTCTCCGGCCAGGCCGGCGCGGTCCGCCACGGCATCAGCCGCGCACTCACCTACTACGAGCCGGATCTGCGCGGCATCCTGAAGGTTGCGGGCTTCCTGACCCGCGACAGCCGCACCGTTGAGCGTAAGAAGTACGGCCGCGCCAAGGCTCGCCGCAGCTTCCAGTTCAGCAAGCGCTAACGACCATGTCGGCACCCGCCCTCGCCGAGATGGCAGACTTCAAGGGGGGAACGGTGCCGACGATCTTCATCGATGGGGAGGCCGGCACCACCGGCCTCCTTATTCGCGACCGGCTCGCCGGTCTCGACACCGTTTCGCTGCTCAGCATCGCGCCCGAAGACCGCAAGGATCCGGCTGTCCGTCAGGCGCTGATGCGCGAGGCCGATCTCGTCATCCTCTGCCTGCCCGACGCCGCCTCGCGCGAAGCGGTGGCGCTGGCCGATGCCCTTGGCACCGATGCGCCGCGCCTGCTCGACGCGAGCAGCGCCTATCGCACCGCGCCCGACTGGGCTTACGGCTTCCCCGAACTCACGGCCGGCCAGACGCAGGCGATCCGCACGGCAGCGCGTGTCTCCAATCCCGGCTGCTATGCGACGGGGGCCATCGCCCTGCTGCGGCCGCTTGTCGATGCCGGACTGATCCCGGCCGATTTCCCGGTCACCATCAATGCCGTCAGCGGCTATTCCGGTGGCGGGCGGAGCATGATCGAAGCCCATGAGGCGGCCGGCGGGCCACCCTTCGAACTCTATGCCCTCGGCCTGGAACACAAGCACGTGCCGGAAATCGAGGTGCAGTCGCGCCTCGCCCGCCGGCCGCTCTTTGTGCCTTCCGTGGGCCATTTCGCGCGCGGCATGCTGGTCTCCATCCCGCTGCATTTGGAGGCGCTGCCCGGCCGCCCGGCCTCGGGTGATCTCGCGGCGGCACTCGCCGCGCATTACGCCGATGCGGCGGATATCACCGTCTCGGCCGCGCCGCTGACCCGGCTGGAGCCAGAGGATCTCAACGGCACCAATGCCATGTCGCTGCATGTGCTGGCCAATGATGCGCGCGGCCATGCCTTGCTCGTCGCCCGGCTGGACAATCTGGGCAAGGGCGCCTCGGGGGCGGCGGTGCAGAACCTGCAACTCATGCTGGGCCTTCCCGCATGAGCGGCGCGGGCCCGACCATCCTCGATTTCGAGGGGAAGCGCCCGCGCATCGACCCGACGGCCTGGATAGCGCCGACCGCTGCCATCATCGGCGATGTCGAGATCGGGGCGCAGTCCTCCATCTGGTTCCACTGCGTGCTGCGCGGAGATACGAATTTCATCCGCATCGGCGCGCGCACCAACATTCAGGACGGTTCTATTCTCCATGTGAACCGGGAGACCTTTCCCTGTATCCTGGGCAGTAACGTGACGGTCGGCCATGGTGCCATCGTCCATGCCTGTACCGTGGAAGACCATGCTTTCATCGGCATGGGATCGACGATCCTGGACGGCGCGGTGGTGGAGGAGGGGGGCGTGCTCGCTGCCGGCGCGCTGCTCACCCCCGGCAAGCGGATCGGCCGGCGCGAACTTTGGGCCGGCAGCCCTGCCCGCTTCGTGCGTGTCCTGGCCGAAGAGGAGCAGGGGCGTTTTGCCGCGACCACGGCGCATTATGTCGAACTCTCCGCGCGCCATCGCGGCTGACGCTTGGCAGGTCCGCGCATCCGGAACTCCTGCCTGTCCGTAGGTCTTAGACCATTTGAGAGAAGGCGTGATGCCGTGAAGCGCTCTGTCCTGTTCACCACTCTGGCCGCAACTCTACTGCTCAGCGCCTGCGCCGAAAGCGCCTATCGCCTGCCGAGCACTGCGGTGATGCCGCCCGGCGCGCTGCAGACGAATGGCGACGTCGATGTCCGCGCGCTTGACATCGCGGCCTATGGTTTCGGCCATTGGCAGGAGATGGTGGGCAATCCCGCGCTTGCCGCCGAGACCGTCGCTTCGCTCGATTACATGGCTGGCAAGCTCAATACCGCCCCGCGCTGGGTCTCCATGCCGGCCATCTTCCGCATGAACATGCTGACCGCGCGCGAGCAGGTGCGGGCGCAGCTTGGCATCGGCCGCGAGGTCCCTTCGCAACAGGTGGTGGACGCTCTGATCGGTCTCGCTGCTGCTTATCGGGCCGGGGATCAGGCCCAGGTGCAGAGGCTTCTGGCCGAGCCGATCTTCACGCTCGGTCCGCAGGAAACGGCGCAGCGGCTTGCGAACCTTCCCTATATGCCCGCCGTCAACAACGCGACGACCCATGCCGACGGCTACGCCTTCGACTACAACTTCCCCGGCTGACGCCGGGTGGTGCCAGGGGTGGGCCGGGGCCGCGCGATTTTGCGCAAGCGGCGCTTTGCCCCCCCGAGCGCCTCCGCTATACAGCCCGCATGAACCTCAAAGATCACATCCGCTCGATCCCGGATTTTCCCAAGCCCGGCATTCTCTTTTACGACATCTCCACGCTCCTGAGGCATGCCGAGGCATGGCAGAACGCGATGAGCCGCATGGCGGAGATGATCGAGGTCTATAAGCCAGACTATCTCGCCGGGCTCGAAAGCCGCGGCTTCCTCTTCGCCGCACCCCTCGCCCTCAAGCTCGGCTGCGGCTTCGTCATGCTGCGCAAGCCCGGCAAGCTGCCGGGAGAAGTCGTCGGTCTCGATTATGCGCTGGAATACCGCTCCGACCGGATCGAAGTGCAGGCCGATGCGGTGCCCCCCGGGGCGCGGGTCGTTGTGGTCGATGATCTTCTGGCCACAGGAGGCACGCTCTCGGCCGGTATCCGCCTGCTGCGCGAACTCAAGGCCGAGGTTCCGGCCGCGGTGACGCTGATCGAACTCTCCTTCCTCGACGGCCGCAAGCTGCTGGACGTTCCTTTCCAGTCGCTGCTGCAGTACGAGAGCTAGGGGCCTCGCCGGGGCAAGTCGGATGACGACAACCGGAATTTCCCGCCGCGCTTTGATAGGATTGACGGGTGCGGCGCTTGCCGCCGCTGCGGGAGGCCCGGCGCTGGCCACCGAAGCGCCAGCCGAGGCGGTCTTCGCCAATGGCGTGACGGTGCTGAGCAGCGGGCCGGCTTTCGGCTACATCGCTGGTTGGGCCAAGCTTCTCACCCCGTATCTGCTCGATGGCCTGCCGCGAGACGTGACGTCCAGCTTCGAAGCCATGGGCGGTCCGGACGGCGTTACTGTCTGCAACGCCTTCGGCGCGCGGATGGACCCGGACGGCAGCACCATGATGGTGACGCCTGGGGCGGCCTTTCTCGCTTGGCTGGAAGGGGACAGCCGCGTCAAATACGATCCCAGCCATTGGATTCCGGCGCTCATCGGCACGACCCGGCTGGTCCTGGTCAGCACCCGCCCGATAACGGAGATCGTAACCCGAAAGCGCGCGGTGCGGCTCGGCGCGATGAATCCGATCGGGCCGGAACTCGCCGCCATGTTCGCCCTCGACCTGCTCGGCGTTCCAGTGGCTCCGGTCTTCGGCCAGGGCGACACGAAAACCCTCGTCGATGGGCTGCGCCACGGCCGGATCGACGTCGCCCTGCTCTCGGGCCCCAAGATCAGGGACGCGCTGGCGGCGGCGCGGGCAGTCGGTGCCGCACCGCTCTTTATCCTCGCCTCCGCCACCTCCTGCGACGGGCCAGCGACCCGGGATCCCCTGCTGCCGGGAATTCCGACCTTCCTTGAGGCCGCCGATGCACTGAGGCGGCCGCTGCCGGACGATGCCCGTTTCGGCGCCTATGAGGCTGCGACCATTGCCGCCTCCACCTGTTTCGCAGCGGTGCTGCCCGATCTCGTGCGGCCTGGAACGGTCGCCTCCTGGCGACGGGGCGCGCAGCTTGCGGCCGACAACCTTTCGCTCGCCGCCGTCGCGACCCAGCAGGAACTGCGGTTTCAGACCGGAGATTGCGCGGCGCATCTGATGCAGCGGATGACGGGTTCGGCCGGTGCGGTGGCCGCGCTCCGTGCAACCCTTCTGCACCGCTTTGGTTGGCACGCCTCCTGAACGACTGCGCCCGGGCGGCTCCGGGCGCTGGCGTTAAGGCGTGATCAGGCTTGCGCGATTTAATCTGATCCGATCAGACCCTTAGTGTCCGGGTTTGGCTGACTTCGAGGAGGGCTTCGGGCCCGACTTGGCAGCGGCTTTGGCCGCCTGCTTGGAGCCTGCCTTCGCGGCCGGCTTTCCTGCCGGTGTCGCTGGCGGCTTGGGGGCGGCATTCGCGGCTTTGGCGGCCGGCTTCTTCGCCTTGGGTGCCTGAAGATCGTCGCCTTGGTCGGTCAACTGGCCGGGGAATTCCCCGAGATTCTCCTGCAGGAAGGCTTCCTCGACCCCTTCTGGCGCGCGCGGGTCCCGGCCCTCGGCCTGCGGGTTAGGCAACTGTCCAGGATTGCCGCTTTCCTCCATCAGGACGAGTTCCGAGGCCCGTTCCCAGAATTCCGCCGCCCGCCCGTGCGGCTGTCCTTCGCTTTGCCAGAGGTGATAGGCGCGCGTGCGAATAAGTTCCTCGCGCGCGGGGTCGAACTTGAGCGGGTTACTCATCTCTCTCTCCATCCAGAAATTGACCCTCGCCGCGGGTCTGTCCTGCGCGGCGCTCCCTCCGCAGATGGAGAGCCCGATTCAGGCTTCAATCACCCAAGGGAGACTAGCGCAGGACGGCAGTCAGGCGACTGAGTTTTGGCATGGCTGCAAAACCATGATCCCAATTATATGCCGCTTTGCGATAGAAACGCTTCCATCGACTGAACCTCTGCCTCATTCTCGCACAAATGAAGTCCCTGATCGGTATCTCCTGCTGCCAGAAGTCTTTCGGCCGGTTCGCGATGCTGAATCATGCGGTGTCCGATACCTATGTCCGCGCGGTCGGTGATCTGATGGAAGCGGTCCCCGTCCTCATCCCTGCCAATGGTCCGCAGGCGGATCTTGCCTGTCTGCTTTCGCGGCTGGACGGCATCCTGCTCACGGGCAGCCCATCCAATGTCGAACCGGCCCAATATGGCGGACCGCCGCACCCCGAGGAGACACCGGAGGACCGCTATCGCGACGGGGTCACGATTCCACTCATTCGCATGGCAGTCGAGCAGGGGGTGCCGTTGCTCGGCATCTGCCGGGGCCTTCAGGAGATGAACGTGGCACTCGGCGGCACGCTGCATCAGCGGCTGCAGGATCTTCCCGGCCGGCTCGACCATTCGACGCCGATGCAGCCTCTGGCCGCCATCCGCCACGCCAAGGCGCACAGCCTGCGGGTGGTGCCCGGAAGCTGGCTGCATCGTGTCGCCCAATCGCGCGAGATTGCGGTGAATTCGCTGCATAACCAGGGGATCGGCCAGCTGGCACCCGGCCTGGTCGCCGAGGGCGTGGCGCCTGACGGCACGATCGAGGCCTTTCGGGTGGCGAATGCCACGGGCTTTGCGGTCGCGGTGCAGTGGCACCCGGAATACGACATGGAGCGTGATCCAGTGTCCCGCCGCATCTTCCTCTCCTTCGCCGATGCGGTTCTGGCCTATCGCCGTGGCGATCAGGCGCGGGCCTTCGCCGCCGACTAGAGCACGGTGAACTTGGGCGAAGCGGCCCAACGTCATCTCGCCTTGAGGCGGCCGGTCTCAGATCGTGCTGAAAGCCCCCCCGAAAAGGCGGGCCACCGTTTGCGCATGGCCATCGCGCGCGAGCAGCACGACACCATCGCGCTCACCCACGATCGTCTCAACCGGCGGTCGGCTCAGGCTCTGCCCGCCCGGGCGTTCAAGACCCACGATGAAGAAGCTACCCGCCGCTTCGGCCTCGATCGCGCCGATGCTGCGGCCGATGCAGGGGCTGTCCGGCGCCACCGGATGGGTGAAGACCTTCAGGCCGAGCGCCATCAAATGGCGCTGAAAACCCCGCATGCGCTCGCTGTCCTCGAGCAGCCGGTCGCGTTCGGGAAAAAGGATCATCTGGGCGATGCGCTCGGCGCCGATATGGGTCGGCATCACCACGCGGCTGGCCCCCGCCTGGATGAGCTTGCGCTCGGTGGAGGCGACCTCGCCGCGGGCGATGATCTCGATATCGGGATTGAGGCTGCGGGCACTCAAGGTGATGAAGACATTCGCGGCATCGTCCGGCAGCACGGTCGCGAGAACCCGCGCGCGGGCGACGCCGGCATGCTGCAGCGTGGTCTCCTCGGTCGCATCCGCCTGGATGGCGAGATAGCCCGCGTCCCGCGCTTCGGCGAAGCGGCGCTCGCTTCGCTCCAGGATGACGAAGGGGCTTTGCCCGGCCGCCAGTTCCTGGGCCAGCATGGAGCCGATCCGGCCGAAGCCGCAGACGATGACATGGCCGCTGAGGGTCTCGATGTCGTGTTTCATGCGCCTCGTGCCGAAGAGCTGCTGGAACTGGGTGATGGTGATGAACTGAACGAGCGCGCCGGTGAGGAAAATCATCCCGGTGCAGCCCAGGACGATGAGCATCATCGTATTGGCGCGGAGGAAGGGTGTGTTGATCACCCGCACCTCGTCATAGCCCACGGTATAGATGGTGAGCACGACCATGTAGAGGGCGTCGCCGAGGTGCCAGCCGGCGGCGAGATAGCCGCAGGTGGCAAGCAGGCAGACCGTGAGCACGAAAGCGCCGCCCATGAGGAGGTTGCGAAGCGGCGAGGCGAGCAGCCGCAGGCTCCAGGTCGGCAGCAGCCAGCGCGCGCGCGGCGGGGAGGGGAGCCGTTTTCTCATCCAGGCCGGCCGGGGCGTTGCGCGCTCAGGCGGTCGCCAGAATCATCCAGCCGACGCCGAACGGGTCCGTCACCATGCCGAAGGCGGGCGAGAAGAAGGTTTTCCGCATTGGCATGACGATCTGGCCCGTCGCGGTCAGCGCATGGAAGAGCCGCTCCGCCTCCTCCGGCTCAGCGACCTGAAGGCAGAGGGACGAGCCGGCGAAGCGGGCACCTCCGCCGCAGCGGCCGTCCGAGGCGAGGATCGTCGTCTGGCCGATCCGGAAGGTGCTGTGCATCACCATCTCGCCGGCGCCGGGCGGGAAGTTCCGGCCTTCGGGGTCGTCCGGATTTTCGTGAAAGCGGATGATGGGGCCGACCTCGGCGCCCAGGGTCTTCTGGTAGAAGTCAAGAGCTTCCTCGCAGCGGCCTTCGAAGAAAAGATAGGTTTGTACCTGCATGATCCCCTGATCTCCGCGCCGGCCGATCTCAGAATGGTACCATGATGGAAGGAAAAAGGGTTAAAAAGGGATAAAAAAATGGGCAATCGGGCGCCGTCACCGGTGCGGAAGACTCGGTGGGCGCCATGGAATCGTCGACCGCCTACCCTCGTCCGGACGGCATATCGGATCGCGGCCCGGCCCTGCGGCCTGCCCCGCGTACCTGACCACAGGGCCCCGATGATGATTGTTGACAGCCAACGCGCAAAAAGACACCTACCGTGACGCTATCCGGGAGATTGACCTTCGTTCATGTAGGGACGTCCGTCCGATCCCCGGGCCAGGACGGAAGGTGAGGGCTCTGATGCAATCCACCTATGCTGCCTGGAGGAGGATGCCCATGGCTCAGTGCTTGACCTTCCCGCGCGGGCGCGCTTTCAACAGCGTTCCCAGATTTCAAAAATGATTGAAATGGCAAGAGATCCACGATGAATGACTTTTTCAGGCGGATGAGGCGGGCAAAACCGTTGCTCATCCTGCCCCTGCTGCTTCTATCCGGCTGTAAATGGGCCCTGATGGACCCGCAGGGGCCGGTTGGCGAGGCGGAGAAGAGCCTGATCTTCACCGCCGTGATTCTCATGCTGATCGTGGTTGTCCCGGTCATCGTCCTGACGCTGGTCTTCGCCTGGCACTTCCGTGCCAGCAATAAGAAGGCCATCTATCGTCCCGACTTCCACCATTCCGTGCCGATCGAAATCATCGTCTGGGTCATCCCCTGCCTGATCATCCTGGGCCTGAGCATCCTCACTTGGAAGACGACCCACGAGCTTGATCCCTACAAGAAACTCGCCTCCACGAAGACGCCGGTTCAGGTCGAGGTCGTGGCGCTCGATTGGAAGTGGCTGTTCATCTATCCGCAGCTGCACATCGCGACCGTGAACGAGATGGCGATGCCGGTCGGCACGCCGGTCGACTTCAAGATCACCTCGGCGACGGTGATGAACGCATTCTTCATTCCCCGCCTCGGAACCCAGATCTACGCCATGGGTGGCATGCAGACAGAACTGCATCTGATGGCCGATCATCCGGGTACCTACCAGGGACTGTCGGCGAACTTCAGTGGCGACGGTTTCTCTGGCATGCGGTTCAACGCCATCGCGGCGGATCAGGCCGGCTTCGACGCCTGGGTCAAGAAGGTTCGGGCTTCCGGCCAGACGCTGGATGCGCAGAGCTACGACCAGCTGGCCAAACCCTCTGAGAACGTGCCGCCGGCTTATTATGGTTCAGTCAACGGCGATATCTTTTATGGTGTGATCTCGTCCTTCATGGGCAAGGCGATGAGCATGAAGACGCCCAGCGAAACCACCACGCATTCCTCCTCCATGAGCGGGATGTGAGGGATCAGCGAGATGAAGGTGCAGTAAAATGCTCGGTAAATTAACCTGGTCGGCGATCCCGCTCGACAATCCCATCGAAATGGGCGCGGTCGGCCTGATGGGCATTGTCGTGCTCATCGTCCTGGGCTTCGTCGCCCGTTACAACCTTTGGCTCTATTTGTGGAAAGAGTGGATCACCACGATCGACCACAAGAAGATCGGGATCATGTACATCCTGATGGCGATGGTGATGCTGCTGCGCGGCTTCGTCGATGCCATCATGATGCGCACGCAGCTCGCTTTCTCCCACGGGGCGAGCCACGGCTATCTGCCACCGGAACACTACGACCAGATCTTTTCGGCGCATGGCGTCATCATGATCTTCTTCGTGGCGATGCCCTTCGTCATCGGGTTCATGAACGTGGCCGTGCCCTTGCAGATCGGCGCCCGGGACGTGGCCTTCCCCTTCCTGAACTCGATCAGCTTCTGGCTGACCTTCGTCGGCATGGCGCTGGTCAATCTTTCTCTCGCCATCGGTGAGTTCGGCCAGGCCGGTTGGCTCGCCTATCCGCCGCTCTCCGAGCTGAAATACAGCCCCGGCAGCGGCATCGACTACTGGATCTGGTCGCTGCAGATTTCCGGTATCGGCACCCTGCTGACGGGCGTGAACTTCTTCGTCACCATCATCAAGATGCGGGCGCCGGGCATGACCTTCATGCGCATGCCGGTCTTCGTCTGGACGATCCTCTGCACCTCCATCCTGATCATGGCCGCCTTCCCCGTGCTGACGGCGACGATCGGCATGCTGACGCTGGACCGTTATCTGGACTTCCACTTCTTCAGCAATGACGGTGGCGGAAACCAGATGATGTATGTGAACCTCATCTGGGCCTGGGGGCATCCCGAGGTCTACATCCTCATCTTGCCGGTCTTCGGTGTCTTCTCCGAAGTCGTTTCGACCTATAGCGGCAAGCGTCTCTTCGCCTATACCTCCATGGTGTGGGCGACGGTGGCGATTACCTTCCTCTCCTTCGTCGTCTGGCTGCACCACTTCTTCACCATGGGGTCGGGTGCGGACGTGAATGCCTTCTTCGGCATTTCGACCATGATCATCGCCATCCCGACCGGCGTGAAGATCTTCAACTGGCTCTTCACCATGTATGGCGGCCGCGTGCGCTACGAGCCCGCCATGCTGTGGACCATCGGTTTCATGGTCACCTTTACCATCGGCGGCATGACCGGCGTGATGATGGCTGTGCCGGGCATCGACTTCGTCGTCCATAACAGCCTCTTCCTGATCGCGCATTTCCACAACGTGATCATCGGCGGCGTCGTCTTCGGCTGCTTTGCCGGCCTGAACTACTGGTTCCCCAAGATGTTCGGCTTCCGGCTGGAGTCCAAGTGGGGCACGCGCTCCTTCTGGTTTTGGCTGGTCGGCTTCTACTTCGCCTTCGTGCCGCTTTATGCGCTGGGCTTCATGGGCGCGACGCGCCGCATGGAGCACTACGACAACCCGGCTTGGGTGCCCTACATGTGGGTGGCGCTCTTCGGCGCTTGCCTCATCCTCTGCGGCATCATCTGCTCGATCCTGCAGATCGTGGTCTCCATCCGCGACCGCAAGCAGCTGATGGACGTGACCGGCGATGTCTGGGGCGGCCGCACGCTGGAATGGGCCATCTCCTCGCCGCCGCCTTTCTACAACTTCGCCACCACCCCGGTTGTCGGCGACGCCGAGCCGCTGTGGGACGCGAAGCAGCGCGGCACGATCGAGCGCGAGGCGCGGGACCATTACGAAGACATCCACATGCCGAGGAATACGGGGGCTGGCTTCATCATCGCCGTGTTCGCCGGCGTCTTCGGCTTCGCGATGATCTGGTACATCTGGTGGCTGGCCATCATCAGCGTGATCGGCATCGTACTGACGCTGATCATCCGCACCTGCAATGACGACATCGACTATTACGTGCCCGGCGAAGAAGTGAAGCGCATCGAGAAGGCGCATTTCCTGAAGGTCGCCTCGCTCGAGACGGAGAAGCAGCATGCCGACTGATGCCGTCGCCGCACACGGCGGCCACGACCACCACCACGATCACGCCCAGGAGCAGATGGACAATAAGGTCTTCGGCTTCTGGCTCTATCTGATGACTGACTGCGTGCTCTTCGCCACCGCCTTCGCGGGCGTGGCGGTGAACGGGCATTCTTATGCCGGCGGGCCAACCGGAAAAGACATCTTCGAGCTGAACGGCGTCATCCTCGAAACCGCCTGCCTTCTCATCAGCTCGGTGACCTATGGCTTCGCCATGCTGGGGGCCTACCGCCACAACAAGTCTCAGGTCATGATGTGGCTGGCTATCACCTTCCTCTTCGGTCTCGGCTTTATCGGGCTCGAAGTGAAGGAATTCGTTCATCTCGTTTCCGAAGGCAACGGGCCGGAACGCAGCGCCTTCCTGTCCTCCTTCTTCCTGCTGGTCGCCACCCACGGCTGTCACGTGACGGCGGGCCTGCTGTGGATGGGCACGCTCATGTTCCAGATGGGCGTTATGGGTAAGCCGCTGAACACGACCTATATGAGCCGGCTGACCATGCTCAGCCTGTTCTGGCACTTCCTCGACATCGTCTGGATCGGGGTCTTCACGGTCGTCTATCTGCTGGGGAGCATGACCTGATGGCACACGCGCAGTCCGGCCACGGCCATACCGATGCCGCTGGCCAGAGCCATGGCAGCTTCGGCTCCTATGCCGTTGGCTTCGTTGTCTCCGTCATCCTGACGGCGGCTGCCTTCTGGGCGGTGATGTCTCACACGCTGTCGCCTTCTTCGGCGGTAGCCACGATCTTCGTTCTGGCGGTCGTGCAGATCAGCGTGCATCTGGTGTTCTTCCTGCATCTCAACTTCCGTTCCGAGCAGCGCTGGAACGTCACCGCCTTCGCTTTCGCGGTGCTGGTCGTCTTCATCGTCATCGGTGGTTCGCTGTGGATCATCCACAACATGACCGAGCGCATGATGGACCACACGCCGAACGGCCCCCTGCCGACCTTGCAGGAACAGCCGTAAGCCATTTTCGCCGGTTCGCTGGTGGACTTCGGCAAAGGGGAGCGGCGACGCTCCCCTTTTTCGTGGGCAAAGCGCAGGCATGGGACCGGCGCAAATCTTCCGCGCGGCGAGACATGTTCTTAAGAGCGAAGATCTTGCCTTATAGGGAAGCCATGTCTCTCTCTTCGTCTCTGCCCCCGGTCCGGTGATGGCTACCGAAATCCAGCCGGCCATTCGCCCCACAGGCTCTCCCGTTGCGCGGGGCGGATTGCGCGAGATCCTGGTCACCGTCGTCTATACGCTGACCGCCTATCTTATCGTCGGTCTGCCACTGGCGGCCCTGCCACCCTTCGTGCATGGCGCGCTCGGTTTCAGCGCGGTCCTCGCGGGGCTTTCCGTCAGCGTCCAATACCTCGCGACCTTCCTCACCCGCGCCCCTATCGGACGGATGACGGATACGGTCGGCCCGAAGCAGATGGTGATCTTTGGCCTCGGCGCCTGTGTTTGCAGCGGCCTTTTCACCGTCGCGGGTGGCCTCGTGGCACCTGGGCATCCTGCGTTGAGCCTGACCCTTCTGCTGATCGGCCGTCTCTGCTTGGGCGCTGGGGAAAGCGGTGTTTCAACCGGGGCGATCACCTGGGCGATCGGGCGGACGGCGCCGAACCAGAGTGCGCGGGTCATCTCCTGGAACGGTATCGCGACCTATGGCGGCATCGCCTTCGGCGCCCCCATCGGCATCCTGATCCAGTCGCTGATCGGCTTCTGGGGCATCGGCCTGGTGATGGCGCTCGGGGGGCTGATTGCGCTGCCTTTCGCCGCGCGTGGCCCGGTTATCCGTCGCGCTTCCGGCGTTCAGATGCCGATGCGAAGCGTGCTCGGCAGGGTGCTGCCGCACGGCGTGGCGTTGGCCTTGGGTTCCCTTGGCTTCGGCACCATCGCCTCCTTCGTCACGCTGTTCTTTGCCGGCCGCCATTGGGCGGGGGCGGCGCTGGCGGTCACGGCGTTCGGCCTCTTCTTCATCCTGGCGCGCCTGATCTTCGTGAACAGTATCGCGCGGGAGGGTGGATTGCGGGTTGCTTGCGCCTCCTTCGCCACGGAGGCGCTGGGGCTGATCATCCTGGGCCTGGCACCGTCGCCACTTATCGCCGTGGCCGGCGCGGCACTGACCGGCTTCGGCTTCGCGCTGGTCTTCCCGGCGCTCGGCGTGGAGGCTTTCGCGCGCGTGCCGGCGACCAGCCGGGGAGCGGCACTCGGCGTCTTCACTGTTTTCCTCGACGTCGCCCTTGGCGTCACCGGGCCAGTCGCGGGCTTCCTCTCGGCCGCCTACGGCTACGCGTCAATCTTCCTTCTGGCCGGTGTCGCTGCCATCATCGGCGGGGGAATCGCGGTCGCCCTTGGCGCCCGGCTTGCCCGGCCGAAGACTGCCTAGATTTCTGAATGGGGCCTGATTTACGGTTCGGATTGAGTGCTCCCGCGATTCAATCCGAACCGGAATCCGCCTTGTGCGCATCGTCTGCTCCGGCGCGGCCGGCGGCGATGGCAAAGGCCGTATTCACGACGGCCACATGGGTGAAGGCCTGCGGGAAATTGCCAAGCTGACGGCCGAGATCGGGCGCGTATTCTTCGGCCAGCAGGCCGAGATCGTTCGCCAGGCCGAGAAGCCGTTCGAACAGCGCCGCTGCCTCGTCGATCCGGCCCTGATAGGCGTAGTTGTCCGCGAGCCAGAAGCTGCAGGCCAGGAAGACGCCTTCACCCGGCGGCAGCCCGTCCTGGCTGATACGGGTATCGTAACGCTGCACCAGCCCATTCACGACGAGACCCTTCTCGATGGCGGCGACCGTGCCTTTCATGCGCGGGTCGTTGGCTGAGACGAAGCCGGTGCGGGGGATCAGCAGGAGGCTCGCGTCCAGCTTGTCGCTGTCATAGACCTGGGTGAAAGCGCCCAGTTCCTTGTTGAAGCCATGTTCGAGGATTTCGGCGCATAAGGCCTCGCGGTTTTCCCGCCAAACGTCCAAGGGCGCTGCGAAGCCGTGGTTCTCCGCATCCTGGATCGAACGATCGAGGGCGGCCCAGCAGCCGATCTTGGAGAAGACGAAAGGCTGGCGGCCGCTCCGCACTTCCCAGATGCCGTCGTCATTGTCGCGCCAGATGACGCAGAGATGGTCGGTCAGCGCACGCTGCAGGCCCCAGCCGTCCGGCTGGTCGGCGAGGCCGAGGCGCCTGCCCTCGGAGAGGACGGACATGACCTCGCCGTAGATATCCAGCTGCAACTGGCCGGCGGCCGCATTGCCGATGCGGACCGGGGCCGAGTTTTCGTAACCCGGAAGCCAGGGCACTTCCCATTCGTCCAGCCGACGCTCCCCGGCGATGCCGTACATGATCTGGATCTGGTCGGGCATGCCGGCGGCGGCGCGCATCAGCCAGTCCCGCCAATCCTTCGCTTCGCCGAGATAGCCGGCGCGGAGCAGGGCACCGAGGGTGAGTGAGGCATCCCGCAACCAGCAATATCGGTAGTCCCAGTTCCGGCTGGAGCCGATCTGTTCCGGCAGCGAGGTGGTGGCGGCGGCGACGATGCCGCCCGTCGGCACATAGGTCAGCGCCTTGAGCGTAATGAGCGAGCGGCGCACCTGTTCGGTCCAGGCGCCCGCGTAATTCGAGGTTTTCGACCAGTCCTCCCAGAAGGTGACGGTTTCCTTGAGGGCGAGATCGGCGTCCGGTCGGTCCGGCAGGTCGAAATGGGACGGGTTATGGACCAGGATGAAGGTCTGCCGGTCGCCCGCGCTGAGGGTGAAGCGCGCTTCGGTCGCCAGATGTTCGCTGACCAGCGGCATCGAGGAAAAGAGCGTCACGCGGTCCGGCCCGCAAATCGCCTGCAGGCCGCTCTGGTCTCCCAACCCGATGACCCAGGGAATGGCGCTGCCGTAATCGAAGCGGAGCGTGAGATCGAGCGCCATGTCGACCTGGCCCTCGAGCCCTTCGGCGACCCGGATGATGGTGCTGTTGACCGAGCCGATGGGCATGAAATCCGTCACCATCACGCGGCCGGTCTCGGTTTCGATGATCGTGTCGATGATCACGCTGCCGTCGCGATAGGAGCGGGAGATGCGCGCCCCCGGTTCGGCAGGCGCCAGGCGCCAGCGCCCATGCTCCTCCGTGCCGAGAAGGGCTGCGAGACAGGCGGCACTGTCGAAGCGGGGCAGGCACAGCCAGTCGATCGAGCCGTCGCGGCTGACGAGGGCGGCGGTCCGGCAATCGCCGATCATGCCGTAATCCTCGATCTTGGGATGGGTCGCCGTTGCGGCTGCGGTATCGGGCATAAGGCTCGGGTCTCCTGGCGGTGGGTGGCTGGCCCCGCTGGGGGCCGGCGTCGACGCAGGCCGGATCTTGGGTCGTTTGTCGCGTAGTGAACCGCCTCCCGCGCAGGGGAGCAACCCGGGGGCGGCTATTCGTCGCCGGGCACGCCGTAGGACGGTGCATCCGAGGGGTTCAACGCCCGCGTGACATAGGCCTCCATCTGCGGTTTCCAGACCTCCCAGAGCAGACCGAGTTCGGCGATCGGTGCATCATGCCAGTCGATGCGCAGATCCGCGATGGCCCAAGGCACGTCGCCGAACAGCAGCATGCCGGCGGAGCGGATCGGCCCGGCCTCGCCCCCCGCCGCGAGCCCCGCCGCCATGCCAGCGAGAATACGGTCCCCGAGCGCCTGACCGTCTGTGGCTTCGAAGGCCCTGACGATCGCGCGGGGGACGCTGGTATTCGCCAGCAGATTGCCGGCGGAGACGACGTGTAATCCCTCCGCCTCGGCGTGAAGACCCAGCGTCTGGATGCCGGAGAAGGCCGCCGTGCGGCCTCGTGCGTCGATCACGGTCAGCTGGCGATGAGCGGCATGCGGCGCGGTCGCGGCGATGATGTTCCGCGCCTCGGGGCCGCTGGCACCGAGGGCGAGCAGGTCAAGCGCCTGGCGACCGAGCCGTGGATCGGTCACGTTCTGGCTGGTGACGGCACCGATCCCGGCCCGGCCATGGGCGCAGCGGGCGGCCACGGCGGGGGACGAGGAGGCGACGGCCACGCCGAAACGCCCGGTTTTCGCGCAACGCGCGGCGATCGAAAATGTCATCTGTCATACCTGTCGCCTTGACCCGGATCGCGCAAGCATCCTCTTCTGCACCCACAGCACAGAGAGACCCCCGAGCATGAGCGGCACCGCCGGCACCAAGCCCATTCGTCTCGTCATATCCGATGTGGACGGCACGCTCGTCCGCCACGACAAGAGCCTGCATCCGGAAACGATCAAGGCCGCGCATGAGCTGAAGGCGGCCGGCATCACCCTGTGTCTGGTTTCGAGTCGGCCGCCGCGGGGCGTGGAAATGTTCCTCGGGCCCCTGGGCGTGACCGCGCCCCATGCCGGCTTCAACGGCGGGCAGATCGTGGCCGGGGACAACAAGACCATTATCGAGGAGCTCTCGATCCCCGAGGAGGCGGCGCGCGAGGCTGTGGCGCACATGACGGAAGCGGGGCTCGACGTCTGGGTCTTCGCCGGTGCCGGCTGGTATGTGAAGGCGCCCATCGGCCCCTATGTCGAGCACGAGGCGGAGGTAACGCGGAACACCTACACCGTGGTCGAGGATTTCTCCCCCTATCTTTCGATCACCAACAAGATCATGTCCTCGTCGAAGGATTTCGATCTCGTGGGCCGGGTGGAGGGCGATCTGCAACAGCGCTTGGGTAACCGTGCCTCGGTCAACCGCTCCTCGAGCTATTATTGCGACGTAACCCATGTGGACGCGAACAAGGGCCATGCCGCATTGGCGCTCGCCAAGATCGTGGGCGTGACGCCACAGGAGATGGCCTGCCTGGGGGACATGAATGTCGATATCCCGATGCTGAAGGTTGCCGGACTTTCCATTGCCATGGGCAATGCGGCGGAGAGCGTGAAGGCGGCGGCCATGGTGGTGACCGGCACGAATGACGAATCCGGCTGGGCGGACGCCGTCCGCCGCTATGTGCTGAAGACGTAAAGGAGAGGCCGCCATGCGCGCCATTGGTTACAAAACGCCCCAGGCGATCGAGCATCCCGAAGCATTGGTCGATGCCGAATTGCCGAAGCCCGAGGCGCAGGGCCGCGATCTGCTCGTGGAAATCCGCGCCGTCGCCGTCAATCCCATCGATACCAAGGTCCGCAGGCGCGGCGGGGCGCCGGATGGCGGCTGGCGCGTGCTCGGCTGGGACGCGGCCGGTGTGGTCGCGGGCATCGGGCCTCAGGTGACGGGCTTCGCGGTGGGTGATGAGGTTTTCTATGCCGGCGCTTTGGAGCGCCAGGGCACGAATGCCGAATTCCATCTGGTCGATGAGCGGATCGTCGGCCGCAAGCCCCGGAGTATCGGCTGGGCCGAGGCGGCTGCCCTGCCGCTCACCGCCATCACCGCCTGGGAGGGGATGTTCGACCGCTTGGACGTGCGGCGACCGGTGCCCGGCGTGGCGCCGATGATCCTGATCATCGGCGGCGCGGGCGGCGTTGCCTCCATCGCCGTCCAGCTTGCCAAGAAGTTGACCGATCTCACCGTCATCGGTACCGCCTCACGGCCGGAGACAGCGAAGTGGGTGAAGAGCCTCGGCGCCGATCATGTCGTAGACCACGCCAAACCCCTGGCCGAGGAGGTGGCGAAGCTCGGCCTCGGCGCGCCGGGCTTCGTCTATTCGACAACGCGGACGGATCTGCATCTCGCGGCGATCGGGGATCTCATCGCGCCGCAGGGGCGTTTCGTGCTCATCGACGATCCTGGCCCGCTCGACGTCTCGCTCTTCAAGCGCAAGAGCGTCTCGACTCATTGGGAGCTGATGTTCACCCGCTCGATGTTCGGGACGGCCGACATGGCGGAGCAGGGCGTGCTGTTGAACGAGGTTGCCCGGCTTGTGGATGACGGTGAGATCCGCACGACGATGGGCGAGCATTATGGCGTGATCAACGCCGAGAACCTTCGCCGCGCGCATGCCATGGTGGAAAGCGGCAAGGCTGTCGGAAAGATCGTGCTGGAGGGATTCGAGGGCTGACGCGCAATCGGCGCACCGAAGGTTGCCGGCCCATTACGATCACGGAAAGTGCCGATATGATCAAAGCCTGTGGCGCACCGGACTCGGTTAGGCCCGAGGACGGGTCCGCCACAGCGCAGATACCGTGAACCAGCGAAATCGACTTTCTGCAATTTGGCGTTATGCTGACATCAGGATAGTCCGATCCGGGGCTGTACAAAGGATTTGCCTCGTGTCGGAGAATTCAGCGACGATGCCCCGTCCACTGGACGCTGCTGAGAAAGCCCGCTTGCGCACGTTTCAATCCTCGCTGCGCATGCGCGCGGTGTGGCAAGTGGTTTCGACCTTCGGCCTTTATGTAATGCTAACCGCTGCCATGTATGCGCTGGCGAGAGTTTCGCTATGGCTGACGCTGCTGCTGGCAATTCCCTATAGCGGGCTGATGGTCCGCATCTTTATTCTTCAGCATGATTGCGGACATAACTCGTTTTTTGCCACCCCTCTGCATAACCGGATTCTCGGACGCGCGTGCAGTCTGGTCACGCTGACGCCCTTTGCGTGGTGGCGACGGGTGCATGCGCGGCATCATGTCACGTACAACAATCTGGACCTCCGCGGCTGCCCGGCGGATTTTTACACGGACTGTCTGACGTTGGCCGAATATGAGGAATTAAGCCGGTTTAAGCGTCGGGTATATCGCTTCAGCCATCATCCGGTTCTTATCCATCTGCTGCAGCCGCCGTTGGTCTTTCTCCTGCTGCAACGCCTGCCTTTCGATACGCCGGCGTCCTTTGCGGCGGAGCGGCGGAGTGTCTATGGGCTGAATCTCGGCCTGCTGGTCATGTTTGGCACCCTGATACATTTTTTCGGTCTTAAAACAGTGCTTCTGGTGCATTTGCCGGCGTTACTGCTCGCTTCAATCATCGGCATCTGGCTGTTCTCGGTGCAGCACAGGTTCGAGGCATCGCAATGGTTTCCCAAAGCGGATTGGACGCAGGCGAGTGCCGCCTTGCACGGCACGTCCTATTTGAAATTGCCGCGGCTATTGCGTTGGTTCAGCGCTGATATCGGTACCCACCACGTCCATCATCTGCGCCCGTCAATCCCGAATTACCGGCTTCACGAATGCCATGAAGCCTGCCAGCAGACGATGGCGGCGGTGACCACTCTGACCATCACCGAAGCGCTGAAAACGCCCAGCTTCGCGCTGTGGGACGAAAATCGCCGCCGCATGGTACCGTTTCCGGCGCGATAAGGTGTTCGGTCACGCCACCCAGGGCGGGCAGACCGCTTCCTACCCCGGGCGGCCGCCCGGTATTGGGTTTTCCCCCTAAACCAAACTCTCCACCACCCGTCCGAGGAAAGCATCTCCGGCGGCGAGTTCATCCCGCGTGATGAACTCGTCCGGCTTGTGGGCGCGGCTGATCGAGCCCGGCCCGCAGACCACCGAGGGCAGGCCCAGCATTTCGCGGAACAGCCCCGCCTCGGTTCCGAAATCGAGCTTCGTGAAGGCTCTGCGGCCGCCGGCCGCGGCGGCCAGGGTGACAGCCGGCGAGTCCTCGGGTTCGGCGAGGCCGGGATAGAGATTGGTGACCGTGATCTCGATTTCGCCACCGCGTGCCGCTGCGACAAGGACCGCGCGGGCGCGTAGCCGCTCCAGAAGCGCCGCGTGGTCTTCGCCAGCCGGAAAGCGGATCTCGAAGGCGAGTTCGGCTTCGGCCGGCACGATGTTGAGCGCCGTGCCGCCCTGGATGGTGCCGACCTGCGCCGTGCCATGGGGCACGGCATAGGCGGCGTCCCGAACGCCCTCAGCCGCGAGCCAGGCAGCCAGCCCCTCGACTTCGGCTACCATTGCGGCGGCGATGCCGATGGCATTCACGCCCAGGCCCGGATTGGCCGAATGCGCGGCCCGCCCGCGCACGGCAATGCGTGCCGCGAGCTTTCCCTTATGGCCCGTCGCGATGACCAGATCCGTGGGCTCGCCGACGATACAGGCAGCGGCCTGAAACCGTTCGTCCGCCAGCGCCCGGAGCATGGGGCGGACGCCAACGCAGCCGATCTCCTCGTCATGCGACACCAGAAGATGAAGCGGGCGGGTGAGGGGCAGCCGACGCGCCTTTTCGGCCGCCGTCACCATGCCGGCGAGAAACCCCTTCATGTCCACGGCACCCCGTGCGTACAGCCGTCCCTCGCGCTCAGTGAGCGCAAAGGGGTCGCTGCTCCACGCCTGGCCGGCGACAGGCACAACATCGGCATGGGCCGAGAGCACGATGCCGCCCGGCCCCTCAGGCCCCAGCATTGCCCAAAGGTTGATCCGTTGAGCATCCGTTCCGGGCATCACGCGAAGGCGCGCGCCGGTGGCCGTGAGCCTCGTCTGCAACCAGCCCATGAGGTCGAGATTGGGACCGGTGGCCAGCGTGGGGAAGGAGACGAGTTTCGCTAGGGTATCGATCGTGTCGGTCATGTCCGGTCCTCTAGCACGGCGCCTTCGTGCTGCGGCATGGGCATAAAGCCCTTCCGAGTGACCCACCCCCGAGCGCATGCTGGAGTTGGAACGGTTTTTGCGTGAGGCTACGGCATGCAATTCGACAAAACATTCTCATCTGCCGATGGCGCCGCGAGTGGTGTTACGGTCCTGGAAGCCAAGGCGGCGTCACCCGTGCGCCGAGTGAAGAAGGAGCGCGGCTTCGTCGACCGGGCGCTGACGCCGCGCGCCCCCATCTCAGCGCGCGCAAGCCTCATCGCCGGCATCAGCGTTTGGATCGTGGTGCTCGCCGGCTGGTCCTGCCTCACCTATGGCGGCGTGATGCCGGACATCTTCCTGCCCTCGCCGACGGCGGTGATCGAACGCGGCATTTCGATGATTTCGGATGGCACGCTCTGGCCCAATATGTGGGCCTCGATCGAGGTCATCCTGCTCGGTTTCCTCATTTCATCGGTCGTGGCCGTGCCGCTCGGCCTGCTCATGGGGACCTTCCGCGTCGTTCAGGCGGCGCTTGAGCCGCTGGTCAATTTCATCCGCTATCTGCCGGTCACGGCCTTCGTCCCGCTGTTCATCCTGTGGATCGGCCTCGGCCTCAGCCAGCGCGTCTCCATCATCATCTTCGGCACATTCTTCCAGCAGATCGTCATGATCATGGACGTCGTCCGCAGCGTGCCGGACGATATGCTCAACGCCTCCTACACGCTCGGCTCCTCGCGGCGGGACGTGTTGACGCATGTCATCCTGCCGGCGGCCAAGCCCGGTATCATCGACACCCTGCGCATCACCATGGGCTGGGCCTGGACCTATCTCGTGGTCGCCGAACTCGTGGCCGCCGATAGCGGCCTCGGCTATATGAGCATGCAGGCGATGCGCGGCTTCCAGGTGGACAAGATCTTCCTCGCCATCGGCATCATCGGCATCCTCGGCCTCATCACCGATACCTGCTTCCGTATCCTGCGCGCCCGCTGGGCGGGGTGGGCGGCATGATCCCGACCAGGGCGGACATTCGTTCCTGCACCATCGGCGGGCCGCTGCTCGAAGCCCGTTCGGTGGAGCTGCGCTACAATACCGGCAACAATTCGGTGCTCGCGCTCGACCATGTCTCGCTCGACGTGCGGGAGAAGGAATTCGCCGTCATCGTCGGCCCCTCGGGCTGCGGCAAATCGAGCCTGCTCTATCTCGCGGCCGGCTTGCTCGACAGTACAGGTGGCGAGATCGAGGTCGGCGGCGAGGAAGTGACCGGCCCGGGGCGCGACCGCGGCATGGTCTTCCAGGCCTATACGCTGTTTCCCTGGCTGACGGTCGCCGAGAACGTGGAATTCGGCCTCAAGCGCCGCCGCATGCCGGCAAAGGAACGCCAGGAGATCGTCTCCTATTATCTCAACGAGGTCGGGCTCTCTCAATTCGGCGGCCATTATCCGAAGCAGCTTTCCGGTGGCATGAAGCAGCGCGTGGCCATCGCCCGCGCGCTCGCCAACGATCCGAAAATCCTGCTCATGGACGAGCCCTTCGGCGCGCTCGACAGCCAGACCCGCGCGACCATGCAGAAGCTGTTGCTCCGGGTCTGGGAGCACAGCCACAAGACCGTGCTTTTCGTGACGCATGACATCGACGAGGCCATCATCCTCGGCGACCGCGTGCATGTGATGACGGCGCGGCCCGGCCGGATGAAGGCCGTGGTCGACATCGACATTCCGCGACCCCGCTCGCTCGATATGATGCTCGACCCCGACTTTATCGCCATCAAGCGGCAGATCATCGGGCTCCTGCATGACGAGATCGACGAGGACCACTGACGCTCGCACGCCCGCGGGAGTCCCCGCGACGTTCCACCTTCGGCCCTATCGTGACTGTTCAATCAAGGAGAGGACTGCGATGAAGACCTTCAAATGGCGCCGCTACGCGGGTGCGGCCATGGGCATCGTGCTTGCCGCGGCAGCGACGCTCGGCACCGCGAAGCCGGCCGAGGCGGGCAAGCTCAGCCTCTCCATGACCGTCTGGGTCGGCTACGGCCCGATTTTCCTGGCGCGCGACATGGGCTTTTTCAAGAAGCGCGGCCTCGACGTCAATCTGCGCATCGTCAGCGATTCCGCGCTCTCCATGGGCGCGATGGCGGCGAACCAGATCCAGGGCACCGCGGTGACGCTGGACGAAATCCTGAAATACCGCTCGCCCGAATTCTGCTTCAAGACCGTGATGGCGCTGGATGACAGCGCCGGTGCGGACGGCATGGTGGCGGGCAAGGACATCACCAGCATCGCCCAGCTCAAGGGCAAGAAGATTGCCATGAACGAGGGCTCCACGAGCCAGTTCTGGTTCAACTACCTGCTCGCCAAGCAGGGCATGACGCAGAGTGACTTCAAGGTCGTCAACATGACCGCGGACGATGCGGCCGCCGCCTTCATCGCCGGCCGCGTGCCCGCCGCCGTCACCTGGGAACCCAACCTCTCCTTCGTGAAGGAGCACGACAAGGGCAAGGTGCTGGTTGACAGTGCCTCGACGCCGGGCGTGATCCTCGATGTTCTCATCCTGCGTTGCGACACCATCAAGAACGATCCGAAGGATGTGCAGGCGCTGGTCGACGGCATTCTCGAAGCGGTCGACTACACCAAGACGCATCAGGACGCGGCCTATGCCGATATGGCGAAGAGCGTCGGCGGCTACCTGTCCAACCCGAAGGATTTCGCCGCCGCCGCCGGCGGCGTGCATTTCTACACGGGCGCGATGAACAAGGCCTATTTCGGCTCCCTGGCGCAGCCGGGTCCGGCCGCGGGCGTGATCAAGCTTGGCCTCGAGATCTGGGGCAAGCTCTCCAAGATCAAGATGCCGATTACCTATGCCGACGTGATCGACCCGAGCTTCATCGACCAGAAGTAAGCGCTCTCAAACAAAAAAGCGCCGGAGGGGAAACCCTCCGGCGCTTTTTTGTTTAAGCCTTTGCTTCGGCTCATTCAGCCCTTGGCGCGGCTACGTATGCTGCGGCCGAGGCCGCCGTCGGGCTTGGCGAAGCGTGCCTTGCGGGCGGCGAAATCCGGCCGGTCGCCGTCACGGCCGTCACGGCGCGGCGGGCGGCTGCGGGCGAAATCACCCCGCGGACGGGCGCTCTCCTGCGTCGGCGGGCCATCAGCCTGCTCGATGCGGATTTCGTTCTCGCCTGCGGTCTCGAGAACGGCGACGAAATCCTGTACCGCAGCAGCGGTAATCTGGAAGCGCGTCTCGCTGTCAGCGATGCGAATGGCGCCGACATCCTTCTTGGTCACACCGCCAAGCCGGCAGATCAGCGGCAGCAGCCACTTCGGATCGGCCTTCTTGCTGCGGCCCACGCTGGTGCGGAACCAGACCATGGGCTCGCCGTCATTCTCGTAGAAGGCGGCGCGGGGACGCTCGCTACGCTCGAAGCGGCCAACCGGCTCGCGGCGTTCACGATCACGCTCGCGGAAGCCCTGGCGGGGCTCCTCGAAGCCCGGCCTTGCGCCTTCGATCTCCGCCGGGACGGGGAGGGACTGGCGGCGGAGGCGGATGAAGGCGGCGGCCATGGCTTCCGCGCCGTAGCGCTCGGCCATCTGGTAGGCCAGTGCCGCATCCTCGTCCGAGGTCGGTTCGGCGATGATCGCATCGTTCAGCAGCCGCGCGCGATCTTGCTCATGGATTTCCTGCGCCGAGGGCGCCGTGCTCCAGCGCACCGCCACGCCCGCGGCGGCCAGCATCTGCTCGGCCCGCCGGCGCCGGCTATGCGGCACCAGAAGGACGCAGATGCCCTTGCGACCCGCACGCCCGGTGCGGCCGGAGCGATGCAGCAGCGTCTCCTTGTTGGTCGGCAGATCGGCATGGATGACGAGGCCGAGTTCCGGCAGGTCGATGCCCCGGGCGGCAACGTCGGTCGCGACGCAAACGCGCGCCCGGCCGCTGCGGATCGCCTGCAGGGCGTTGTTGCGCTCCTGTTGCGAGAGCTCGCCGGAAAGGGCGACGGTCGAGAAGCCGCGGGCATTCAGCGACTCGGCCATGGCGCGGACACCGTCGCGCCGGGCGCAGAAGATGAGGGCCGGGCTGTCGATGAGGCGCAGCGTATTGACGGTCGCGGCCTCGGCGTCCCGTGCGTCGATTTTCATGGCGCGGTATTCGATGTCGGCATGCGGCTGGCTGCGATCCACCGTGTCGATGCGCAACGCGTCGCGCTGGTAGCGGCGGGCGAGCATGGCGATGTCGCGCGCGATGGTGGCCGAGAAGAGCAGGGTGCGACGCTCGGCGGGTGCGGCGTCGAGAATGAATTCCAGCTCCTCGCGGAATCCGAGGTCGAGCATCTCGTCTGCCTCGTCCAGCACCACGACCCGCAGGTTCGAGGGGTCGAGCTGGCGGCGTTCCAGATGGTCCTTCAGGCGGCCAGGGGTTCCCACGACGATATGCGTGCCGCGCGCAAGGGCGCGGGCTTCGGTCCGTGCATCCATGCCGCCGACGCAGACGACCACGCGCGCATGCGCCTCGGCATAGAGCCAGGTGAGTTCGGCGTGGACCTGCTGCGCAAGTTCCCGGGTCGGCGCGATAATGAGGGCGAGCGGAGCGCCCGCCGGCGGCAGACGGCTCTCTTCGCCAAAGAGGCTGTCGGCGAAGGCGAGGCCATAGGCCACGGTCTTCCCCGAGCCGGTCTGGGCGGAGACCAGCAGGTCGCGGCCGGTCTCTGCCGCCAGGATCGCGGCCTGGACAGGGGTCGGTTCGGCATAGCCGCGCGCTTCAAGGGCCTGCGCCAGAGGGGCGTGGGGGGTCGGAAAGGGCATATTCGATCGGGGATCCGCTGAGTGGGAGCGCGCTCCTTAGCTTAAAGCCGCCGTGTTTTGCGAGCGATTCCGCGACAGGGGAGGGGTGCGTCCGGCAACGGACGGCGGGTCTGCTGCGGCAGGCACGTCCCCCTTGTCCTGCAGCCAGAAGGATGGCTTTGCATGAACGAGGGGTTGGCGGCGCCGCAGCAAAAGGATTACGAGAATGGTCATGTTGGAATTCTGGCTCTGTTTGCCCCCGGGGGGCGCCTGATGTCCGCCGCGTCAGCACCGGCCGTGCCGCCTAACGCGGCGGGCGGAGAGGTCGCGCAGCTCTCCTTCGAGGAAGCGCTCGCCGAACTCGAGAAGATTGTTCGCGGCCTGGAAAGCGGCCAGCAGAAGCTGGAGGAGGCGATCACTGCCTTCGAGCGGGGCAGCGCCTTGCGCCGGCATTGCGAGGCGAAGCTTGCCGAAGCCGAGACGCGCATCCAGGCGATCGTCGAGCGGGCCGACGGCGCGCTCGCCACCCGGTCGATCGACTAACGGTTATGAACAGAGTGGAACACGGATGAAGCGAGTGAGCGAGCAGGCAGCCAAGCTTGCCGACGTCATGAAGAAGCGGGCGCAGGAGATCGAGCATGCGATCGACGTGCTGCTACCGCTGCCGGACGGGCAGGAGAAGCGGCTGATCGAGGCCATGCGCTATGCCGTGCTCGGCGGTGGCAAGCGGCTGCGCGGCTTTCTGGTGATGGAGGTAGCGAGCCTTTTCTCCGTTGCTCCAGCCTGTGCCGCTCGCGTCGCGGCTTCGGTCGAGATGCTGCACGCTTATTCCCTGGTGCATGACGATCTGCCGGCGATGGACGACGATGATCTGCGCCGCGGCCAGCCCTCCTGCCATAAGGCCTTCGACGAGGCGACCGCGATTCTGGCGGGCGACGCGCTGCTGACCCGCGCCTTCGAGGTGCTGGTCGATTCCGACACCCATTCCGATTCGCAGGCGCGCTGCGAACTGGTCGCGGCCCTCGGTGCCGCCGCCGGCGCGCGCGGCATGGTCGGCGGCCAGATGATCGACATGGTCTCGGAAGGCCGTGCGCTCTCTGGCCCGGAAGTGACCCGCCTGCAGGCGCTGAAAACCGGACGGCTGATCCAGTACAGCGCCGAGGCCGGCGCCATCCTGGGCCGTGCCCCGGCGCAGCAGCGCCACCTGATCGCGGCCTTCGGCCGGGATCTCGGTGCCGCCTTCCAGATCGCCGACGACATCCTGGATACGGAAGGTACCGAACAGGAAATCGGCAAGACCGTCGGCAAGGATGCCGCGGCCGACAAGGCCACCATGGTGTCCATCATGGGGCTGGACCAGGCCCGCGCGCATGCCGCCATGCTGGCCGAACAGGCTGCCAACTATCTCGCAAGTTTCGGCGAGCGCGCGCAGACTCTGGCCGCCCTCACCGACTTCGTGGTTTCGAGACGGAGCTGACGCCCATGCCCCCGCACACACCGCTTCTCGACCGCGTCCGTATTCCGGCCGATCTCCGCAATTTCTCGGCCGATCAGCTGGCCGAGCTCGCGCAGGAGCTGCGCTCCGAGGTCGTCGATACCGTCTCCGTTACCGGCGGCCATCTCGGTTCAGCCCTCGGAGTCATCGAACTCACGGTCGCGATTCACGCCATTTTCGACACGCCGCGCGACCGGCTGATCTGGGATGTCGGCCATCAGGCCTATCCACACAAAATTTTGACCGGCCGACGGGACCGCATCCGCACGCTGCGCCAGCCGGGCGGTCTGTCCGGCTTCACCCGCCGTTCCGAGAGCGAATACGACCCCTTCGGCGCCGCCCATTCCTCGACGTCCATCTCGGCCGGTCTCGGCATGGCGGTGGCGCGGGACCTCAAGCATCCGGAGAGCGAGCAGCAGGTCGTCTGCGTCATCGGCGACGGCTCAATGAGTGCCGGCATGGCTTATGAGGCGATGAACAATGCGGGCTCGATGAAGAGCCGCCTCGTCGTCATCCTCAACGACAATGACATGTCGATCGCGCCGCCGGTCGGGGCCATGAGCGCCTATCTCTCGCGCCTTATCTCCTCTCGCTCCTTCCTCAGCTTGCGCGATCTCGCGGCCAAGATGGCGAAGCGCTTTCCGCGCTCCATCGAGCGCACCGCGAAGCGGGCGGAGGAATATGCCCGCGGCATCCTGACCGGCGGCACGCTTTTCGAGGAGATGGGCTTCTATTACGTGGGTCCGATCGACGGTCACAACATGGACCATCTCCTGCCGGTGCTGCGCAATCTGCGCGATGCCGAGGAGAGCGGGCCGGTGCTGCTCCATGTCGTGACCCAGAAGGGCAAGGGCTACGCCCCGGCTGAAGCGAGCCCGGACAAATATCACGGTGTGACGCGCTTCAACGTCGTGACCGGCGAACAGGGCAAGGCACCCCCGGGGCCGCCGAGCTTCACCAAGGTTTTCGCCAAGGCCCTGATCGCCGAAGCCGAGCAGGACTCCGCGATCGTTGCCGTGACCGCTGCGATGCCTTCCGGCACGGGGCTCGACGCATTCGCCAAGAAATTCCCGACCCGTACCTTCGATGTCGGCATCGCCGAGCAGCATGGCGTGACCTTCGCCGCCGGCATGGCGACCGAGGGGATGAAGCCCTTTGTGGCGATCTATTCCACCTTCCTGCAGCGCGCCTACGACCAGGTTGTGCATGACGTGGCGATCCAGCGCCTGCCGGTACGCTTCGCCATGGACCGCGCCGGCATGGTCGGAGCCGACGGCCACACCCATGCCGGGGTCTATGATCTCTGCTTCATGGGCTGCCTCCCGGGCATGGTGGTGATGGCGCCGTCGGACGAGGTCGAGCTGATGCATGCAGTCGCGACCACGACCGCCATCGACGACGGGCCAAGCGCCTTCCGCTATCCGCGTGGTGAGGGCTTCGGCCTGGATCTGCCGGAGCGCGGTTCCGTGCTCGAACTCGGCCGTGGCCGGGTGATGCGGGAAGGCTCCAAGGTCGCCATCCTCGCCCTCGGGCCGCGTCTTTACGAGGCGATGAAGGCGGCGGACGAGCTGGCCGCCCGCGGCCTCAGTACCACGGTCGCCGATGCGCGCTTCATGAAACCGCTGGATACCGGGCTGATCTCCCAACTCGCCCGCCATCACGAGGTGCTGATTACCATCGAGGACAATGTCTCGGGTGGCTTCGGCGCGGCCGTCATGCATCACATGGCGCTCAACGGCCTGCTGGACGGCGGCGTCAAGGTGCGGCCGATGGTGATCCCCGATCGGCTGATCGACCACAACACGCCGGCCGGCCAGTCGATCGACGCGAAACTGACGGCAAAGGATATCGTGGAGATGGCGCTGTCCGCGCTCGGCGTGGCGAGCAGTTCCGGCGCGGCGGTGCGCGCCTGATGTCCACCCCCGTCCTCGACAAGACGCGCCTGTTCCGCAACGCCCTCGGCTCCTTCGCCACGGGGGTCACGATCGTCACCGCGCGGTCGGCGGAGGGCGCCGATGTCGGGGTCACCGCCAATAGCTTCAACTCGGTTTCGCTCGATCCGCCGATGGTGCTCTGGAGCATCGGCAAGAATTCATCGAGCCTCGCGGCCTTCATGGAGGCCGAGCGGTTCGCCGTGCATATTCTCGCCGCCGAGCAGGAGCATCTCTCCGGCCGCTTCGCGAAATCCGGCACCGACAAGTTCGCGGGCCTGGAGATCGTCCGCGGCCATGGCGACGTGCCGCTGCTTCAGAACTGCGCCGCGCGCTTCCAGTGCCGCGTCGCCTTTCGTCATGAGGCGGGCGATCACTATATTCTGGTCGGCGAGGTCGATGAGTTCGACCATGACGACCATGCCCCGCTTGCCTTCCATAGCGGCCGCTACGGCTTGTTCGTCCGCAACGAGCCGCCGGCCGCGGCCGAGGGGGCGGCGCCGCCGCTCCTCGCCGAGCTGCTGGTCCGCGCGGAAGATGCGCTGCTTCGCCGCGTCGAAGGGGCGATGGGCGAATCAGGCCTCTCTCTCGCCGAATACGAGGTGCTGCGCAGTCTGGTCGATCTACCGCTCACTCTGGAAGATCTCGAGGATTGGGCGGGTCCCGCGCAGGAAATTCCGACCGTTGTCCTGGTCGAGGATCTGGCCGAGCGCGGCCTGCTCGATGCACCCGAGGGTGGTGCGGTTTCGCTGACCGATGCCGGGCGAGATGCGCTGGCTCGCGGCACGGCGGAAATCGCGGCGATCGAGGGAACGGAACTCGGCGGGCTGACGCCGCATGAGGCGCAACTGCTGCGCCGCTTCCTCAGCCGGATCGCGGCCTCGGCCGAAGACTGAGATCCAGACCCTGCCGAAGTGAAAAAGGCCCCGGGCATTTGTCCGGGGCCTCTTTCGTTCAATCAGCCGAAAGCTGGAGGTTGAGCGC
>Ga0310811_10001070_pt1 | contig 35174 bp, 47 predicted proteins | sample YCmetagenome_FD_207642 | JGI IMG/M metagenome (GOLD analysis project Ga0310811, IMG submission 207642) | Soil microbial communities from experimental microcosm in Duke University, North Carolina, United States - YC | ecosystem: Engineered > Artificial ecosystem > Soil microcosm > Unclassified ... | reverse complement strand
GCTTGTAATGTAGTAAGAAAATGGAAAATATCCTGCAAAGAAGCTTCTTGACGATTTGAACTTTAGGATTCAGAAGGTAAATGATTCCCAGTGTGTAAAGTATTAGAATGGTAACAGATATGGGGCTGAAATAATGCTTGAGATTCTCCAGAAAATAGAGCAATCTCATCTAGCCATGAGTCTTCTTCTTCCTCTACTTCTTCTCCTTCTCCAAGACCTCTTCTTGATAATGCATCTGGTCCTTTGAACCGTTGAAGGAACTAAGTCTGACTGCGGCGTGCACAATCAATCTCTAGATGTGAGATCAACAACACTGCTGGTGAGGCAGTATGTCGGGTCTCGCTGCGCCTTGGCTGCTATGTCTGAGACAGACACGTTCAACCCTAAAGGGGACTGCTACCACACACAGAACCAGGGATAAAGAGAACTCAAGTAGACAGGGGATGCGCACAAGGATATAGAAAGGTGCAAAGTGCGCAATGAGAAATGCGCAGTAAGCGGAGCGCGGGAAGCGCGCGCTAAGGTAAGCGAAGCGTGGGAAGGCGCGCGCCTATGGTGCATGTGGGTGCGTGAAAGCACGCAAGTGGTGCGGAAGGCAAGGAGCAGTGTAGGGATTTGTAATGAGCGTGAAATGACGTGAGTGAAAGCGAGCGCGATGTAAGGCGAGAGCAAAGGCGAAGCGGACAAGAAGCAAGGCTTGATTAGGCGATCTAATCTAAGCCAAAACACGATCACCACAGGGCGCGCGCCCTAATGGTGACTACTACTCTAAAGTAAAACCCAAACACTAGGGAAGTACAGTAAAGGGAAGTAATGAATAGTAGCGCTACCATCAGGCTTTATACTAAGTAAGATCTCATCGGACGCAGAAGGGATAGGGAGAACATGTGCGATAGTATGTAATGACATGTAATAGCGCTGCAATCCTTGTTACACTCGTGCAGCATGTAGTATGACGTACTAGAGGGGTACTTGGACATGGATTGGTCCTCCTGGTTGATAGGCGATAGAGCGCGGGAAGCGCGTAAGCGCAGGCACAAGAAGGCGTAGGCGCGGGAAGCGCGTAAGCGTGGGAAAGCGCGCGCCTTTGGTGCGCTATACAGGGAAGTGTCATGCAACTCCATAGTGTGAATGCTCAAATGACAGCTCGTGTAAATATGGCCTTTTCATGCCCACAGAATTATGATTCCTTACACCAGTACATCAACGAATGGACGGTCAAGAATGCCTACCCCCTCCCTCTTATTCCACTGATTATTGCTAAACTCAGAGATGCCAAGTACTTCACCAAGGTGGATGTATGATCGGGTTACAATAATATCCTAATCCACCCCAATGATAGATGGAAGGCCACGTTCTCAATGTCCTTTGGATTATTTGAACCAAAGGTTATGTTCTTCGGCCTGTGTAACTCACCAGCTACGTTCCAGGCCTACATGAACCAAACCTTTGCCAAAGAAATTAATGAAGGATGGCTCATTGTCTACATGGACAACATCCTTATATTTTCAGAAACCCTAGAAGAACAGAAGGAACGCACTAGAAGAGTGCTGGAAATGTTAAGAAGAGAATCCCTCTTCCTTAAACCAGAGAAGTGTACTTTTGACGCTCAAGAAGTTGAATACCTCGGAATGATTATTCACCCTGGACAAGTCACCATGGATCCCGCTAAGCTCAAAGGCATCAGCAAATGGCAGACCCCATCTTCCGTCAAAGATATCAGATCATTCCTCGGATTCTGCAACTTCTACCGGCACTTCATTTCCCATTATTCAGATATCGCCCGACCTCTCCTGGATCTCACAAAGAAAGATGTCCCCTTTACCTGGAACCCCCCATGTGAAATTGCTTTTCAGAAATTAAAGCAATGTTTCCTTTCAGAACCAGTCCTACACAATCCCGATCCTACGCACCAGTTTGCACTCGCCACAGATGCATCGTTACATGCAACAGGAGCAGTACTCCTACAAACTGATGAAAGTGGATCTTATCACCCCTGCGGATACCTCTCCCAATCCCTCAATCCAGCAGAACGAAACTACCAGATCTATGATCGCAAACTCCTTGCAGTTATTCGTGCACTCAAGGAATGGCAGCACTTCCTCAAAGGAAACCTGCACCCGGTTATTATCTTCACGGACCATAAGAATCTCCTCTATTTCCGGTCCGCTCAGAAACTCACCCGTCGCCAAGCTCATTGGCAATTGACCCTTTGTGACTTTGATTTAACATTTCATCACATACCCGGAACAAAACTTGCTGCGCCAGATGCTCTATCCTGGCGTCCCGATCATATCACGACGGATATAGATCTTGACAATGACGATCAAATCCTCCTCCCCGACTCATTGTTTATCAAAATGATCGACATGGAGTTAGCCAAAGAATTCCAGAAGCTAACGGAATCTACCGATGATCTAACGATCCAAACAGCCCTTCAGGCCCTGAATGGTGTCTGTGCCCCTCCTATGAAATCTGCCCTGTCTGACTGGCGTTTCACTGATGGAGTTTTATTTTACAAAGATTGCGCTTACGTCCCCACCGATCTCCGTAAACGTATTCTCCACCTCCACCATGATCACCCCACCACTGGACACCCCGACCGTTCTACCACTGAATGGAATGTGAAGAAAGCATATTGGTGGCCAGGTATGGGCACCTACGTTAGGAAGTACGTTGAAGGCTGTGCAATATGCCAGCAGATGAAGGTTATCACGCACCCAACAACCCCCCCGCTGACTCTGATCCCCTCCTCGGTGACCCGCCCCTTCTCGCAGATTTCCATTGATCTCATCACGGATCTCCCAATTTCCAACGGCTATGATTCTGTCATGGTCGTGGTCGATCATGGGCTTATGAAGGGGGTAATTCTCTCACCTTGCAAGAAAACAATAACGGCCGAAGGTGTGGCCCATCTTTTCCACAAAAATGTTTTCAAATGTTTCGGACTTTACAATAAAATTATCTCGGACCGAGGTCCCCAATTTGCCTCGAAGCTTGCCAAAGAACTCGGAAGACTTTTGGACTATCAGGTAGCGCTAAGTACAGCCTACCATCCTCAAACAGACAGGCAAACAGAATGATTAAACCAAGAATTAGAAACATACCTTCGGATTTATTGCAGAACAACCCCTACTGAATGGGCAAACCATCTTCCCCTTGCCGAGTTTGTCCATAACTCCCAGAGACACAGTGCCCGAAATGCCTCCCCTTTCTTCCTGATGATGGGATATGAACCCCAAAACATCCTCCAGGCTTTTCCCAACTCCAACCTTCCAACCGCAGAAGAACGAGTCAACTCACTCCACAAGATCCACGAAGAAGCCCTCACCTGCCACAGCCTCACCCAATAGCATATGTCTGACTGAACCCACGGGCAGAAATATCGCCCCTGGAAGGTAGGAGATAAGGTCTGGTTATCAGCCAACCATCTCCTTACACAGCTCACCAAGAAACTTGCCCCAAAAAGTTACGGACCATTTAAGGTCATAGAAGTCTTGTCCCCCATAACCTTCAAGCTCCAACTCCCAACAGCTTGGAAGGTTCACCCCATGTTTCATGCCTCAGAACTTGTATCCTACCTTGAAACGGAGGTACATGGTCCGAATTATACCGAACCTCCCCCAGATCTTATTGATGGGGAGGAACATTATAAAATAGAAGTGATTATCCAACACAAGGGAACTGGATCTTGTCAAAGATACCTGGTGACTTGGGTAGGATACCCTGATTCAGAATGAACGTGGCTCCCTGAGTCAGAACTAAGATCGGCAGTGGAGCTGCTAGCAGAGTATAAAAAGAGGATCAAGACAACTTGAACAACAGCAGCAACTTAAACAGCTACTACCAACATGTCTTCCAGTGCATCTTCCATTTCCTCTGCCTCCTCCACCTCCTCCTCTACCACCTCCGCCATTCAGTCCCCCTTCCTCTATACTCAACAAACCCCTTTCACTTGCCCACTTACTACCAGTGACCTCCATGCCATATGGGAAGCAGTTATCCTCGATACCCAATATGCCATCCGCCTTGACGGCTACATCACCTGTACTAATGACTATGTTCTTAGGGAACTAGTCAATATCCTGAGAGCAGTAGATCTGCTCACTGCTCCAGCTGCAGAATTACAGCGTACTACTCACGCTGCCCACAGCGCTCTTTCCATTCAATACCCCCAGTGAACCATCAGGAATGCTGTTATGAAAATTCTCGAAACCAGGAACTTCAATGATGTCTGCAATCGTATGGAGGAGGAGCGCGCATGGAACACTCCTCCAGGCGACTTCGTAGTTCTACCCCATATCCATGCACCAATCCATACCTGTGACTCACCCATTCACATTGACACATTCATTCCATCTCCCCCACCTGAGTCTTCCTTATCCGAAGATCTCGAAGCGTCGATCATTAACACCGCCATTGAACTCTCCCTCCAGGATCAACCCGAGGAATTCATTTCCACCTTGGAGATCCCCGAGAACCCCCTTGAAGTTCCCCTTGAGGAAATCATGCTGGTACCAGAAATTCCTCACCCTTCCATCCATCCTCCCATGGTTCTCCCCGAGGACCCCATTCCTATTCCCCCGCCAACGCCTAAGCGCAAGGGCAAAGGCAAGAAGAGATCTGTTAACACCAAGACCATACTATCATTTGGTCTTGCATCATCCAATGCACTCAGACCCCTTCGCAACAGATACCCCGGTGAACCTGATCCCCAACGCATTATCAAAATCGCCCAACTCGAAGCATCGCTCACCACCCAGGAGCATCGCGAGAATTTTGTTTGCCGAGTCTGTTCCAGACTTGGGCATAAACAGAAGTTCTGCAACAGATACTTCTGTCGTATTTGTGGGAAGTTCGCACCAGGGCATCTTACCCCTCATTGTAGAGATCTTTGTGGATGGCGCATCCTTCACCGAGGACCCTCCTCAGAATGCTTTTACGACGACTTTCGTCGCTTAGAAGCTGCCTATGACCAAGCTGCTGCTTGTCGGGAGCAAGAGAGAGAAGAAAACACGCTTGAAGCCGCTGAGTGGCTCGCTGACATTGACTTCGATCCCGTCTGGGATACTAATCAAGATGAATGAACTCGCTGATTTCATCCTTAGAAACGGAGGTAATGTTACAAGAACATCTGTTCCTGGTGTGGCCCCTATTCATTTTCCTCCTTGCTCTCGCCTTCTACCTATACCCGGAAGACTACGCGCGCATGCATATGCAATACCTATTCTGGCTGACCGTACTCTTCCCTTACCTCTACTGGTTGTACTCTCTCTGATCACACTTCCCTCTCCCTTGTACTATATTTGCTCACCGGATCCCTGGCTCACCCTCCTATGCCCTTCCCATTCTACCAGTACCAACCTTATTATATCCAGAGCCCTATACCTTACTGTCGGTTCATGATGTCGTCACCCCCTACCCTTACTGCATCCCCGGTTGGTGACTCAGCCCCTGTCATCCTTACCATAGTTCCGGTCCATGACTCAATCTCCCCTCTACCCTTACCTTACCGCCGGTACTTGACTCAGTTCTCTTTCTGCCTGCCTTTCTCTGTACTACTACTTACGGCTTGGTCTGTGCTCAATTTCCTCACATATATAAACCCTCTGTAGTACAGCTGTATTCCTTAACTTGAATCTACTTGGTTGTACACGGTTAACTAGTTCCTAACCTCTTAAGCTTAACCGCTTATACTTGTGATCTTGATTTCACTTTGACTGCTGGTCATAAGTGTCTTAGATCTTCAGAAGCCTTCGTTGTCATCCCTGACGACTTCGGCTATAGCTCTTGACGGCTGCAAGACAGCACCCGTTCATTACACTCATCGACCTGCTCATCCCAAGCAGTTGAACTGAGACTCATGACCAGCACCTGCACTCCAGGCCTCGCGAGATTATCCAAGTAAGAAAGCACCTAGAATCTAGTCGCTAACAATTTGCAGGTGTCATCATATCTGTGGTACTTAATGCCCCTGAAAGCTGGCATGACTCTCATACATCTCACCCAATCCACAATCAGCTTCAATACAAGACTCCCAACAGTTACTATCTCTGGCAAGATTTAATCCCCACTCAAAAGCCATGCAGTCCTTCCAGAAAATGCATATGAGCAAGATGAACTCTTGGCATTCAACTGCCAGCTACTCTTCTATCATCAGATGGCTGAATAGGGCATGCGAATGATTCAAGGCTTGTTTGGCCAACTTCATGTCCCACTTGATGTTAATGATCAGGCAGGGCAACAGAGGCTTCTGGAGACATGTGTTAGATTAAGTAATGTTAGAGCTATTTGTGTTGGTATTAACCAGATTCATAGTGTGTACATGCCTATCTGGAAGGCATCTGAGAATGAACAGTTGTGAATAGACTTAGGTAATCTTCTTTTTAGTGATATCTGTCAATGAGATTGTGTAGCTCATTATCACCTATTAGTACAGACTGAATAAACAATTTGATTCTTTCATTTTGAACAGACAAACCAAACTATTGACTACTATTCTTACCATTCTCTTTTGTGATATCAGATGTGAGCAGTGCTAGTGTGTCAAGGCCATTACTATGATTTGCTGAGGTGCCCGAAGGTCCAGCAATGGGTGAAAGAGAAGGATAAACATGGGGTTCAATGGCCTGATAATTGAGGGTCAGAGATGTGGGTGTCCATTAAGGGGAACAATGCAAAAGAGAAGAGTGATAGGGATGGTAAGGCTGCTGTCAAGGTAGAGAATAGTGAGACTGTGAAGGGGTATGATAAGGCCATGAATCATCAGTATGGGCATGCCATTGAGGTGGAGAATAGTGAGACCATGAAGGGGTATGATAAGGGTATGAATCATTGCATGATGACAGCATATACTTGAGCATTTCAACCTGGCTCTCAGCACAGTCAGCATGGCAAGCCTCCTGTAACAGGCAGTCATTGAGACCTTCAATTTGCAGATGACCCTCACAAAGTTCAGTCTACAAGGTGTTGATCTGGTTAAATTAAACCATCTGCAACAGTTGGCTCTCGTCATGGTCCTTCATGACTGTAGGGTTAAGGACTGATGTGAGTGAAGAGGGTGCCTCTGAGGCAGCAGTAGTGTGTGGATGTTAAAGGCCAGGTTCAAGCAAAGGATTTGTACAGAAGGCCTTGATGACAGACTTCTTTGGGCCAGTGTGCTTGGGTTTGACACTTTTTGGTTCTTCATCATCATCAGTAGAGATTTTGACAACATTTTTCACCTTGATCTCACTTTTGATGCCAATGGCCCTGTCATCCCACTCCAAGTCATCCAAGGCAATAGTGCCTGCCTTAACAGAAATGGCTGCCTCAATTTGACAAGCAAGCTCAACATAGGCAGGCAATTCCCCATCACCAGTTGGTTTTTCAATATGAGTTATTTATTAGTATTTGAGCCATCAACAGTTGAACTTGTGAGAAGAAAAATAAATGTACTGCATCATACTTTGCTTGAATAGCTTCAGTTGAGTGCTCCAAAACACAATTACGTTGAGCCCATTCATTATAACTGACAGCAACAGCATCCCATGCTTTACCACCAAGGGAGAGACACTTATTGATCTCTCTGAGAAGATGCTCAACTTCTTTGATAGAGTAGCCAGTGGCACCAGCCCTGTATCCCTTTTTCAGAGCCTCTCTGCCTGCCAGATTAAGGTTAGGCTCCAGCTTGGGCTTAGCAGTCCCCCTGCCCTTGCCATCTTTTGACTTCACCTCGGTTTCTCCTTCTTGGCAAGATGCTTCAACACTTATCCTGATGGTGCTGATGCACATTTTTTGCCTTTAGCTGGAGGTGGGAGTAATGATTGTTCCAACTTGTCATCAGATGAGGCCAGTTTTTCATCAAATCAAGGTGTGGAGTGAGGATGGACATGAGTGGAGGTAGAATGAAGCATGGGGGTGGATTGAATTGGCATGGGGGCAGAGTGACTCAAGTACATGGATCCAGGTGGGTACATATGTGTGGAGAGGTGGAAGGCTGAAACCATGGTGTGTGGGGTGGAAGTTGGGCAATTAAAGCAGTGGACCCTGCTTAAATAAATGTGAAGCTTTGAACTGCATAAAAATTGTCAGCACAAAAAGTAAACATGGAAAATCTCTGTAATTTGCTTACCTCTGTAGTATAGTTAAATGCCTGAGGGTGGCCATAATGTGCAAGTTCTGTATGCTTGTGTTCTTGAGCAGTTGAAATGAATGCTGATAGTGTGAACTGTAAATTATTCACATTGGAGATGACAGAAATGGTTGAGGGGGTGCTGAAATGAGCAGATGATGACATTTTGATTAAGGAAAGTGAGTATTGAAAGGATGGTAGATGATGAGCTTGATGGAAAAGTCAAGAACAGAAGGGAATTCAGGAGACAAGGTTTTGGGACAGGGCCACCTAAATAGGAATGAAAATCACCCAAATAAGGCACTTAGTGCACTGAAATTGCAGTTCAGACATCTGTGGAGGGGTAGCTACCCTTCCACAGATGTCAGATTTACAGAAAGATGAAGCAGCAACCGTTTGACAGGTTGAAGGCACTACCTACCAAATTTGGCTTGGCTATTTGGCTAACTTGCATTTTGGACATGGCATTATCAGGAATTTTCCTGTAAAACTTTATGAGAAGTCAACTAGTAGTGAGAGGTTGACTTTAGCTTAAAGATTCTTAACATCAGCAAACATCCAAATAAAGTTATTTCTAATAATTTAAAGATCACAGAAGAAGATGAACCAAGTTTTGAAGCTTTAGGAATTTTTACGAAGAGATAGACTAGATGCATATAGATGTCAGGGGTTAACTACAACTCAAAGATCCTAAAAATCATTGACCACCTAATTGAACTTGTTTTTACCACTTTAATGGTCACAGAAGATGATTGACCAAGTTTCAAAGCTCGAGGAATTTTTGTAAAGAGTTAGACTAGATGTATATAGTAGTTAGAGGTTGAATTTATCTCAAAGATTCTAGACATTATTGATTATCCAATTAAACTTCTCTCTACTACTTTTAAAGTTGCAGAAGATGATTAATCAAGTTTCAAAGCTTCAATAATTGTTTATAAAGAGATTGACTATATAAATATGGTAGTTAGTGCTGGCCTATAGTCAGATGGTCTACATATCAGCAAACATTCAAAGAAACTTCTTTTCACCATTTCAAAGAAATTGACTAACCAAGTTTCAAAGCTCCATGAATTTTTGTGAAGAGTTAGACTAGATGCATATGGTGGTAGGGGTTACCTTAAATACAAAAGTTCTACATATCATTAAACATCTAACTACACTTCTTTCCACTATTTTCAGGGTCACAGAAGATGAATGACCAAGTTTTAAAGCTTGAGCAAATTTTTATAAAGAGTTAGCTTAGATAAACATAATAGTAAGAGGTCAACCTCAGCTCAAAGATTCAAGATATCAGAAAACATCTACATAAACTTATTTCTACTATTGTAAAGGTCACAGAAGATAATTCTCTAAGTGTTGAAGCTTCAGCAATTTTTAAGGAAGAGATAGCCTAAATGTGCATGATAGTCAAGAGTTGACTTCAACTCAAAGATCTTAGACATGATTGATCATCTAACTAAACTTGTTCCTACCATTTGATTGACCAAGTCTTGAAGCTTTAGGATTTTTTTGTAAAGAGTTAAACCAGACATGTATGGTGGTCAGAAGTTGACTTAAATACAAAGGTGCTATATATCATTGGACATCCAACCAAACTTCTTCCCCACTATTTTAAGAGTCATAGAAAAAGATTAACTAAGTTTTGAAGCCTTAGCATTTTAAAAAGAGTTAGACTAGATACATATGATATTCAGTGGGTGAATTCAACTCAAATATTCTAGAGATTATGAACCATATAACTAAACTTGTTTCTACTATTTTAAAAGTTACAGAAGATAAATAACTAAATTTTGAGACTTCAGGAATCTTTTATGAAGAGATAAACTAGATATATATAGTGGTCAGTGACTAGTGTATCATCAGAGGTTCTATATATCAGCAAACATCCAGACAAACTTCTTTTTATTATTTTCAATGTCATAGAAGTTGATTAACCAAGTATTGAAGCTTCAGCAATTTTTTGTGAAGAGATAACTAGATGCATATAGTAGTTAGGGGTTGACCTCAACTTAAGATTCTAGATATGATTGATCATCTAACTAAACTTGTTTCTACTATTTTGAAAGTCATAGAAGGTGATTGATTAAGTCTTAAAGCTCCAGGATTTTTTGTGAAAAGTTAGACTAGACATATATAGTAGTCAGAGGTTGACTTGAATGCAAAGGTTCTAAATACCATAAAACATCTAATTAAACTCTTTCCTACCATTATAAAGGTCAGAGAAGAAAATTAAGCAAGTCTTGAAGTCTTAGCAATTTTTTAATAAGAGATAGACTATATTAAAGTACAAAGTGTTAGACTAAATACATGTGATGGCCAGTGACTAGTGTGTGGTCAGAGGCTCTACACATCAGAAAACATCTAAATAAAGTTCTTCCCATCATTTTAAAGGTCACAGAAGATGGTTGACCAAGTTTTGAACCACATGGAATTTTTTGTAAAAAGCTAAATCTAGTGCATCTAGTAGCTGAGCTCTTGGTGGGCTAAGCTAGTACCAGACATCACTAGCCATTTATAAATGGGACACCAAGAATCAGAAGAAAACATGGTGAATTATATATAATATAGCTATAGAGTGTATAGTACATAAATCCACTTTTTTTTTTTTTGTATCCTTGTATATTGTCCTTTGTGGCAGAGCCCTATGATAGACACTACATATGTGTTTTTACATGAATATCTATGGGTGTTCAAGCTCTATCTATCTGAGTTGTTAGTCATGGTCCCCTATAATCAAATTAGATGCACAGAAGTGACTTCCACATAAAGCTTTGATTGATAGGCTAATGCTGAGAGGCATCATTAGGGTGCAAAGTAACTTAGCTAGCCACTAAAGTTTATTGAGATGGAAGCTTCCTATAAATCCCTGCAAAAAAAATGCATACAACTAGTAGCATGTGTCCATGAAGAAAGCGAGACTGCAGAAGTACTATGATTGATATATGAAGTAAATCAATGTATGAACTTGAAGTAGTAGGAAAAACCTGTTATATATAGGACTCTCTTTGTCAACAATCAATGTATCTCAATGATTGTCTGCAAGAGCAGTGCTTTACTTTCCACATTTGATGTCTCTGGCTCTGGCTCTACCTCTGCCTTTGGCCTTAGTAAACCTGGGAGGGGAAGGTTGTGAGGTCCTTGCATCCATTTCATTACATGTGGTTGAGCATATATGAGAGTAAATCACTGGTGGTTCTTATATATCCATGGAGTCTGATGGAGAATACAAGGAATCATGGTTGTGCTTTACTCCTCTAAACCAGTACTCATAGCACTGGTGCATAGTAATATCCACCATTCTCAATATCTCTCAGATACCCCTGTGCCATAGAATAAGTGGCATGGTGTTGGGATCTTTCAGCTCCAAGCAATTGACATCACTCATGAGCTCTCACATGAGCCTCACTATGGACTCCCTCATCCTGCAGTCCTCACTCAAGCATAATGTTAACAGCATCCATATTTACCATAGGTGCCAAAGTCTACAGAGAGCTTGAGAAGTTTGAGAGCAGGAAATAGACATGAAGACTTACACTGTATACCATTTTCTGGGGATCATTATTGTGAATATTGAGAGGAGTGCTGTCATCTCCTTTAACTCAAACAAAATAAGATACAGACTCCACTTGGCACCAGTGGTGGTTGGTAATATTGACAGGCTGGCCAAACTGATGAGGGGTGGATTGCTGTCTTATGAAACCTCTGAGGGAAAGAGCATTGGGATCAGTAATGTTTGCCAGAAAGGAGGGTCTTGGATGTCATAGAGTCTGGAGCAGGGCACTGGTAGACCATGGCTTCTTTGATCACTGCTATGATAGCAAAGTCCACCTCCAGATGGGATGTGATCTCAGCCTCCATCTTTGTAAACACATGGTCTCTATTCTCAGATACAGTGCACTCCCTGAGCACAGAAGTCACCATCTCTTTCATTGGTCCTTCCTTGGATGAGAACATGATTATCAGATTGGGCATCACAACTTTGCTCTGAGCTTGAAGTAAGCTGTTCATATAGATCTGAGAGCAGATGATATCATGATTGAAAGAAATGTGTGAAATTGCTAAGCCAAGATAATCTCTGAGATAGTCAAAAGGCTCTTTATGGATTTGACTAGGCATGTTGACAGTGAGAAGGAGGAGTTCATTATAGTTGTAAGTAAAGCTAATAATCAAGTTTGGCAATGCTCAAAATGGTCGATGATGAGCTTACTTTGGTTTCATCAATAATTGGCCCGATTCTCCTACAATGCGCTGTATCAATGCAAATTCTTCTGCTCCCACACCACAGAATTCCTGTGATATTTGGTAAGCAATTCAGTACAGTATTATTGACTCAAAGCATCAGGAAAAGTGTACTTAGCAACTATGGAACAAAGTACCATATTATGATCCAAAGTAGTCTATTATAGCTATATATACTAGAATGACAGTTATGGCTAGAATGGCAAGGTGCCAATCTTAATAGCAATTATAGATACTACTTTTTCTGTCTTACATATAATATAGCTATTTTGAGTCATTATAGCTATAGTTGCAGGATCTCAATTATTGTCTCAACCTCACCATTCTAGCTTATTCTAGCTTATAACAGTCATAATAATTCATTTTGGCTCATAGATGTGAAACAATAAATAATGCAGTATATATATTGGTAAAAAGCACTTGAAAACACCACAATAGAGAGACAGTAATAATCTATTAAACCTCTCTCTCAACTAGTCACTGCTTAGCAACTTCTTCAAAAGCTCCCACATCCACAGACACCGGCAGCCCCAGAGGACACCCCACTAATCAACAAAAATGTTAAACTCAAAGGCATATGCATATTTAGACAACTTCACTTACACTAGCACCTCCAATATATTAATCTTCATGAGCTTATAGAAGGAGAATGTCTTGGTCTTGAATTCTCCCAGAAGAGTAATGTAGGACATCCATCTAAAAAATCATTAATAATTGTTCCCAGTAGTCTTAAAATCTTACAGAAACCACAAGATCCTACACATAATTTTTTTGTATATCTTACACCAAACAATAACTGAACCCTTCTCAAGACCCCTGAAGAGGAAGATCTTGGTGATTGTTTAGACAGAGAGTGTGTGGAGAGAATGAAGTCTATTGTCACATTTGCAATCTATATTGGGACAAGATCAATTCCCTCCCAGGAATCACAATTATGAAAGACCATATGCACCCTTCCTTTGGTCTGTTGAGCAAATCTCCTCTTTCTCCTATGTCTGTCACTTCCATTGGTGCTGTGATAATCTCAGCAGAGGACTTGGCCAATATTTTCAGCACATCTCCAAAAGATTGCTAACTTGAAGAACATCATCAGTCCCATACTAATTTTACTACTTGTGGAGTCAACATTTTGTAGTTTGAAATGGCATAAGAAATGTTCTATGGCATCATTGGTGCCATAGTTGGTGAGATAAAATTTTGCTACCTAAAATTATCACTTCTAACTTTGTCTCAGATCATTGCAATGCAATGGGTGTTGCATCGTGATGTCAGTGATGGCAACTCCATGTTGCTGGTGTGGAATATCTCTGCTGAATCCACTATCCCTCCACATCCTAAAAACATACCTGAAGGCTGGACCTCTATTAGAGATGGGATGACATCTGATTGGGGATCTGCTGTAGACTATACAGATCTTGTAGGAAAGGAGCACCTGCCATACACAGTAAGTTGCTTTCTGACATTTGATATTATATTGATATGACAGACAGGGGACACTACCCTTTGAGTCCAACTAGTCGATCATTGGGGGACCAGTCCATTTCCATCATGACCTGCAGTCTTACTTCTGGTTGGCCTACCTTATTACCTGCAACTGTGGAGGTCCTTTTAATATGTATTGTTACTGGGATGGGGAAATAAAGCTTTTTAATCAGTCCAGGTCTATCAAACCTGCAGACATCCAACACATGGCTGAGATCAAGACTTATGGAAAGGTCTTGGACCCCACAAGTGCTTCTCTTCTCACCTCCCTATATTCTGAAAACCCCTTCGCACCTCAGTACTTATCATGGGTCTATCCAGAAGTCTACACACTTCCACCCTTAGAAATTGACTGGCAGAGGTGTGGTATGACCTCTATCAACTTTACCAACCTCATGATGCCATACTTTGCTTAACACAAAGCTATTTAACAGGGGATGCTTGAGTTATGTGATCTCTTCTTGGGTCATGATAAGAAGGACCTGGATGGCTATGGACGCTGCATCAACCCTAAGCCAATCACACATGAAAGCATACTTTTGATACTACATTGCATCCGAGATAATATTGACCCTATGCTTGATTCCTACCCCGAAGATGAGGAACTTAAAGAGGCTCATGTCCATAATCAGCACTATCTTGAAACAGGTAATTGCATGCCCTTTCTTATAGATGATGATGGAGATGAAGAGCATGTGGGGAGTAAGAGAAAGGCTGCTAAGTCACACCCTGACACCTCACACATTGGGGGATCTACCAAACATACAAAAGGACCAGGAGTCAGTGAAGCAGGGCTTGGTGCACCTATTCTCTTACCTCAGGCTAGTAGATCTGGAATGTGGGGGAGAAAAGGCTAAATCAAAAGACAAGGCAAGTACTTAGTCTCTCATTTTTTGTATCATAGTTCCATCATTTGATTGACTACCCATATCTTTATCTCAATACTGGTGTACCACCAGCTTGTTGTTTGTTGTCTCTTACTAGCTATAGAACAGTTATCTCTACAGTGTTTTGGACACTGTCACTCTAAGCCTTGAGTACCACAATCAATATATACTCATCATCAGCTATGTACTTTATATAAGTTGTCTTGGATTGGCCTGGCACATGCATAAGTGATTGATTTACACTTGCCAAATCTTTTATTTCATCTTCACCCTTTCACTCAACCTAAGAATCATGGTTGGCTTACACTCTGCTCTTCAGGCTTTCAGCAGCAGCCTTAAATTCATAGGTGCTGAAAGTGATGATCCAAAAGTCTGTCCTACATGTGAGAAGATATTTAAAACCCAAAGTGGAATGTCCTCTCACCTTAGTACAGCACAAAGTTGCAGATGGTATAAGAAGGGGAAACTAAAGGGGCTCCCTATTCCAGAACAGTTTGAGGAGCAGATAGTATCTGAAGAAGTTGATGAACCTTTATCCAAAGACATACTCAGGGAAAGAAGAGAACCAAAACCCACCTCAATAATGAAAGACTACCAGGATCTGCTCTATAAGCTCCTGCCTTTACCAGAAACAGGAGATAGAGAGAATGAAACTCAGGCTCAGGCTGGATTTTCTCAGGACTATTGGACAACAGTAGAGGATGCCAAGAAAATGATAAGCTGAGGGAGGAGGTGGATGAAAGAGTTGAGGAAGAGAATAAAATGGCTAGAGCATCTAGTAGATTGGTCAAAACACTTTATGAGCGCTGGAGAAGGAATTTTAGACCAGAGAAAGATAGGAATAAGAATATTAACATGGCCAACATGTCTTCTGAACTTGAAGCTGAAGAAGGCAAATTCACTCCCTTCAATTCTGAGCTGGACTAGAGAATAGCAAGATGGGCGATTTAAGATGGAATTGGGCATAAATCTTTTCATAGGCTTATGGCAATACCAGGGGTGAGTGTCAGTTTGAGGCAAGATCATACTTTGGCTCAAAGACTCATTCAATATTGTTAGGTGGTTGATAAGCTTGGACTCTCTCTCCATAATATCAGGGGGCTTCACTAGGTAGTGGACAGTGTTCCTCCTTGGGCTTAATGGAAGACTTGCCAGCTATGGTACAAAAGTGATCCTGAAGACAAGCACACTATCTACTATAGGAATCCCTATGACATCATGTAAAGCCTGCTAGGTAAGCCTGCATTCACTAATGATATAGTCTATAGACCAAAGAAAATATTTACTGATAGCTCCAAAAGTACAAGGATATATAATAAGATGTGGATAGGATTGGTTGCATAGTGTCCAGGTGCGCTCTTAGGGGTTATTTCCTTCAATATCTAGTCATTTATTTCATATTTTTCTAGGACAAACTTCCTAAGGGTGCTACAGTTGCACCAGTAATTATTGCAATGGACAAAACACAGCTTACTCAATTCTTTGGCAACAAAACTGCCTACCCAGTCTATATGACTTTAGGCAACATACTACATTCAATTTTCAGCAAGCCTTCTCAGCATGCATGCATACTTATTACATACCTTTCAATTAGTAAAAGTGTTAAAAAGGAGTTAACAAAGAAGCAGAAATCTGCTAGGGTTCAGCAGATATTTCACGATTCCATGAGAGTTGTACTGGAGCCTTTGAGAGGAAAAACCTGCCCAGACAGTACAGCACCATGAGGCAGACCACCTGGACAAGCTCAAAGTTCAACTATGAGCTTTTTAACTGTAACAACTTTAATATATGCTATTGGAGCTGGAATTACCATGGCTACTGGCACCAGACTTGCCTTCTAATTGTTCCTCATTAATAAATTTGAATTGTACTTATTCCAATTATAAGACCCAAAAGAGCCCTATATTGTTATCTATTGTCACTACCTCCTTATGTCAGGATTAGATAATTTGTGCACCTGCTGCCTTCCATTGATGTGGTAGCTGTTTCTCAGGCTCCCTCTCTGGCATTGAACCCTTATTTCCCATTACCTGTTGAAACCATGGTAGGCCTCTATCCTACCATTGAAAGTTGATAGGGCAGATATTTGAATGAAGCATCACCAGTGCAAGGCCATGCAATTCAAGAAGTTATTATGAATCACTAAATGAGCAGCAAGCCACATTGGTTTTGTATCTAATAAATACATCCCTTCTGGGGGTTGGGGCTTTAGTTGCATGTATTAGCTCTAGTTTTCCACAGTTATCCATGTAGAAAGATATCATCAAATAAACTATAACTGATTTAATGAGCCATTCACAGTTTCACAGTACAAACTTGTTTATACTTAGACATAAATGGCTTAATCTTTGAGACAAGCATATGACTACTGGCAAGATCAACCAGGTAACTACTGATTCCAATGACATTAAAGCATTGGCTCCTCTGGACCTCACCATGAAGTGAGGCCACATTGAGGTTGGAGTGTTCACAAATCTTTCATCAACATAAGAGACCAGACAACTGTCCTTATGTATCATCTGCTTTCCCCTGGAGTACTAGCTTCATGGTTACTTGGACAATCCATCAGCCTCTCCCTTGAGTCACTAAAGCACTGGAAGGTAGAATTTTCATAGTCTTGCACAATTATCAATTTCCTTGCCATCTCTTTGATTGCATGCACTACTTGAACCACTCTAAACAGCATGCCACTACTTAGGTTCTTTTTCTTGAGGCTGCGAGCCCCAAGTCACTATTCTTAATTTGACTCACTACCTTCATGCTATTGAGGTTGCACAACCATCTAGCATCTTCTGCCAACTCCCTCAGACTATCTTGATGTAATTGAGTTTATAGTATGAATGAAGAACTTCATAAGAGAGCTCAGTGACAAGAATACTATTCAATCAAGTGAGACACATACTTAGTGCGAGCATATAGACTGGTTTATCATCAAATTTCCTGTAATACTTTCCAATCTTATCAAGACCTTTCTGTATTGCTCCCCCATAGAGTGCATACTGTGACATATCCCACTTCTTCTCCCACAAGGTCTGCAGTTGCTCGAGTGCAGGAATAGCATGCCAGAGAGTTGGATGCTGCTCAGAGAAAAAGATTTGCTGTATGTCATTAGCATCCAAGATGACAATGCAAGTGTCATTGATGCACTCCCAGTCATAGCTACCCAATATGAACACTGTCCATGGGATATGCTTGACAGAATGTGATGGATGTTGAATGGTGGTAATAGGGCCAAAGAGCTCATCTTCAGTGCTAATAAATATATTAATGGGCTATGTAGACCAGTCAGCATCAAGAGTCTGAAGATCATGACATTAGCATGTACCTGACATAGATGATATGCTTGACCAAGCATTTTATCTGCTGTACCCCAGTGGACATTGCTCTGAAGGGGAACCTTGAGTAGGATCTCAAAGCCACATTTGTGCTGAAGTGTCTTGAAATATTTGATATGCTGTCCTGAACTCTAGATCTTCAAGTTTTTATGTAGTTAGCATACATGTATAATTCATGCTATTAATGTTGAACATACCTTGATAGTGAGTGTTTTTACAGCTGAAACAACATCTAATGAGTCCCCCAGTAAATAATTGTTGGGAAGGGTAGGATCAAATTCCCAGATTGCTGCCATAGTCTCAATAGTACTGATCCATGTGATATCAGACATGACTGCAACAATAGCAAGATTGAGAACATGGGCAAGGCAAGGAAGATGGTGTTCAGATATGCTGGTGATGGAGAATCTGTTCGATCGTGTTGCATGTTGCATCATTTTTGCTGGCATTGTCTGCTGTGATGCAAAATAACTGTTGGCCCATCTATTAGTAGATTCAAACAGTTGAGGAGAATAAGTACACACACTTTCATTGATTGTCCTGACACAATCCCAGCTCTTTCAAACAAACCAATGATATATCTACCTATATTTCCTTCACTGTGCACCCCAGTGACACCTCAAAAGGCAATGACTTGCATGCATAATGTCCATTTCCGAGATTTTTCATTGACTTGGATCCAGTGGGCTGTGAGCCCAAGAAATGCTGCTTTTTTTTGGTTTACAGACCAAAGATCAGTTTTTGTTGAAATGCGCCCAGTGTTTGCAGCCTAGACATAGATATTGAGCAAGACTGCAATAATTAGCTACTATAAGTAAGTGACTTACCTGAACATAACATTGATTGCAACTGCAAGTGACTTCACACAATTCAAATCAGTGTGCATTCCACACTTCAATATGCCACATCAAATTCATAACTCACCTGGTCATCACACACCACAAACTCTGCTGCAGCATGTAGCACATCCTTTCTTAAAAAGGTCTTCATCTGCACTTTATCAAACATCCCATTCAAACACTGCTGGTCTGCAGGTTTATGCTTTTAGTTCTGTGTTTCATTCTGCTTCTTCAGTAGCTCTCGAGGGATCACATGATGGTTTTCACATATCCCTAGCTTGCTACACTCCGTCTTGTACAGATTGTAGTGGCTATGAATATGCTGGTGGCATGATGAGTTACTACTGAGGTGGAACACCTTGCACTTCCCATGTTTTGCAAGAAAGTTCTCATCTTTCCTTTGAAATCCAGATGAGTATTCATAGATAACTTTGCAATTGTGCTTCTAGCTCACTTGCAAATATTACACCAATGCCCTTTCTTTGTCTCTACTACACCATTCAAGCTGGTGAACTTGACATCACAATGATCAGAGAATATGATCAACATATTGTCATCACTATTCTTCTTGGTCTGTAATTTGTCTGGAAGATCTGCCTGGTGTCTTTTATCTAGGTCATTCTTGTTCTAATTATCTGATGTTAAGCTAACATGTTTTTATTAGAGATCCAGTGGCACGAACTTACTACAGATTCCTTACTGTCACTGTGACTCCTATCATTGTCATCTTTGGATGTATGAAGGCTCTCATCTCCCTCATCTTCACTCATAAGTTCAACTTCAGGGGAATGGCTCTTGTGAAGAGCATGTTTTCCAGCCTTTTTCTTTGTGATACATCTGTGTTCAGGAACACTTTAGTCACTCTCTGACTTATCTTTGTCCTCCTCACTAGCTATTGCCCTTCTCTTGGTGCTTTTCTTCAGTGACTTTACCTTGAGAGGTCTGGGTCAAGATGTTTTGGGTATGTTGTTTGAAGTGCGAGTGGCTGCTAGTGCAAGGGAGCCTTTTTCTGTTGGAATCCATTGCCATTGGGATTTGCGAAAGGCTATAGAATAATGTTTAGATGAGTTAGCTACTAATTGGATGGGCATATGCTGAAAAGCTTTGGTACTAGTATGTGTGGTCCTGACCAGTCAAGACTGGAACTGGTTGCAACTGACTGCAAACCGGTCTATAGACTGGTAGAGACTGGTCTTTGAAATAATCACCTTGAGAGCTGAACCAGTTGGATCTGGTTGCACCCAGATTGGGTAAAAAACTGGACCAGACCAGACTTTAAGACACTACTTGCAAACACTATCTATGCTGCTCTTGTTAAGACTCATGCATTCAAGCAGAATTCCATCTCAGTCCTGGCCAAACCCACCCCCTCACTCTTTTCCGGAACCCCAGTGAAACATCTGTCCCTTCTGTATTCTTCTTTGGCTCTGCCTGAATGGCTGCATCTGCCCTGACCATTGCATCTGTCCAGTGGTATCTTTCAAGCCCATGGATCTTAAGCAATGTTTAGTTAGTCAATTATACATACAATGAATAATTATAGCACTTACTATACTGATTTTCCTTGAAGTATATGATGATTGTAAGCTTATCTGTTCTTGGTACTTGTTTGCTGTGCACTTTTTGACCAGTCAATGCAATATGCTATGTCAATAAACATAAATAAGTAATGAGCAGTAACATAGTGACACATCTACTGAAAATATAATATTGGTGTATTGGTCATTTCAGTCACCTCTAAAGGTATATTTATTAGGCTGATAGTCCTCTACACCAGTCTCAACCTAAGAGGTATAGTTTCTCTGTTATTTCCCATTTGGAATAAGTATTGTGGGACAATACTAATTATTTTCCTGGCCCACCTGGGATAAGACTAGGCATAGTCCCATATATGCAGTTGTGATGACTTTCGAGGGTATCAAAAATATGACATACCTTGATTGTGACTGCTGGAGAAGATAAGTCCACCAGTGGCAAGCCCTTAATTCGGATCTGAGATGCACAAGCTTATCACAATTCTTAAAGGACATATATTGTAAGTGTCTTGCCTAGCTTTATTATTAAAACCCAAAAAGCATGAGATGGCCATATTTATCTTATATGGTCAGGCAAACATGTTTCACTAATATATATCTATGTGGTGGCTTGTGAAATATGCATCAGATGCCTAATCTGTGATCTCTTTTGTCTTTTGCTTGCCCTTTGGTGAATCCCTTATAAGCCATTATCAACTCTCTAGCTAGTGTTTTTAACTCTATACTCCACCCTCTCAACCACAAATCATATGACTGATCCATAGTCTCTTCTTTCTTTCAGTTTTCTTCCAATACACTTCAGTCACCCTTAAAAGTATATTTATTAGGTTGATAGTCCTCTACACTAGTATCAACCTAAGAGGTATGGTTTCTGTTATTTCCCATTTTGGCCAAGTATTGTGGGACAATACTAAATATTTTCCTGGCCCACCTAGGACATAATTTTATAAGAATTTTTGTGGGATTAAGCAAAAAATGAATACCCTGGTGAACATTTTCATCTGCAAGCCATTAATCACTACAAGGTCTTGCCAATTCCCCATTCTGTTCCTACCAGAGTGCCTCCTCATCAACCTTCATTACAACATGGTGTTATCATGCATTCTCCAAACTACCAATCTATGGCTTGAATGGCTTACCCTACATCTGCCTTACCTATGAAATCTTGCAGGCTTCCATAATTCCCACCTGTACCTATGATCACTCTATTTATTTCTCATGACATGCTTCTTTTCTATCTCACTATACTTCCATATCACCTTATCTCTCTTTAACTTACTTCCTTTTCACCTTGCTATTTCCTCATGTTTATCTATCTCTTTCTCTAACTTGAATTTATTTGGTTCTCTTTGATACTTGAACTCTAGCTTCTTGAGAAGGAAACTAGCTTTGTCCTCTTGAACTCTAGATCCTGCGGAAATCTAGACAATCAGATCCTGTGGGAGTCCAAGCCCAGTAAAGTGTAGTTCTTTAATTGGTTCAGATCACAAACTAGCCTTTATTAGCAAGACTCTATCTGAGTTATAACAAAAGATTCAAGTTTCCTTTGAACCCCTCCATCTGTAGAGATTATTTTTTTGAAACTCCAAAACTGATTAATTATCACAGTGGCACAAAAACCATTCCAGACAAAAGGACTAGAGAGAGTCTAGAACATAGCAAAGAAAGCCGCATTTATGGAAGCCTTTTGCCTCTACCCACTGACTTCCTCTAGAAGATCATCTTCATAAGAAACCTTTGAACCTCTATGTATATCTATCCTCTCTGCACTTGCTGTCCCAGGCCCATCCTTCTCTCCCAGTGTTAGTACTTTCTCTAAGATACTACACTAGCATTTGAAGGAGATAGAGATGAAGAAATACCTGACAAATATTCAATTTATTCTCACTCAGAATCTGAATCAGAGCCTTCTATTATTGAGGAACCCTTTCCCAGATTTACCTCACCTGAACCAGAACCAGAACCCTCTGATAGTAAATCTGACACTAACTCTGACTCAGAAGATAACATGCCAAAACATATTGAATGAAAGATCTGTACCCCACCTAACTTCAAAGGTGACAGGGATTAAAGCACAAAATTCCTTTGATTCATCACCCTCTATCTCAATGTAAATGCTGAGATCTATGATATTAATATCTGAAAGATCACATTCACCTTTCATTTATGAAAGAAGGCACTACTGCAGCATGGATAGAAGACACCATTGCTCATACATATGAAAGAGATCCCACCTCCACTATTAAATGATTAAATGACTATGAAATATAGGAACAATTTGTTACCTAGTTCAAAGAAGCCTTCAACCCAATCGACTCAGCCAGTACTGTGCTCCACAAGTTGCATGCTTTTAAACAAGACAATGACTTAAGCAAGTACATCACTACCTTTAAGCAGCTCTGCAATTGAGCTGAGATCTATAGCTTCAATAATCAGAAAGATTACTTCCTCTACAGATTAAACCCACTCTCCTATCAAATCTTTGTAACTCTGAAGAAATTTCTAGTAAAATAGAAGGAATGTACAGGAAAGTAATTTCCATTGAGAATGCCTACCAGCTTTTCCTTTTCCACAGATCCCAGAACTCTGATTCGCGAAGCTAATTCACCAATTGCTATCCTAATTCATACTTCATAGCACTTATCTTAGCAGCTTAGCTCCTCTCTCAAGAGAAAGACATAACCTACCTGGTCTCAATCTATGTGGACAATCAAGTGACCATCAAATCCAGTGAAATATTCTTGACTAAACCAGTCCATTACCTGATAGATCACTTCTGCAGCACAATTGACAAACTGAAGAAATCCAGCAAGGATCATAATTTCAAGGTTCAATGGATATTGGGCCATAATGGAGTAGAGGGTAATGAGAAAGCAGATGAAGACGCAAAGAAGACAGCACAAAGCTGCAGTGACACCACCTCTAGTTGCCAAAATTTGTCAATCATAAGTATGAGGTCCTCATGGTCATTGTATATGACTTCATTGGGCAGCCCTGCATAAGGCCACAACAAAAAACCAGCCCACTGCTGCACTTCTTCCACTTCAGCAAACTCAGCAGCTGGAGCATCATCTATTACAAGAACATCTACTGCTGGCATAGCCCCTATTCATTTTTCTTCTTATCATCACCCTTTATCTCTACCCTGAGGACTACATGCACATATACATGCATTATCTCTTCTAGCTGGTCATACTTTTCCCTTACCTTTACTAGCTATATTCTCTTTGATCACTCTCTCACACACTTGTACTATATTTTCTTGCTGGACCTCTGGCCTGTTCCCCTATGCTCTTTCTACTTCACTGGTGCTTACCCTATTATATCCTGAACCCTATACCTTACCATTGGTCCATGATGTTATCACCCTATACTCTTACTACATCCCTGGTCAGTGACTCAACCTTCCCCTTGCCCTTACCTTACCACCAGTCTCTGACTCATTTTCTTTCACTTACCTTTTACTGTACTACTACTTACAGCCTGGTCTGTGCTCATTTCCTCTACCTATATAAAACCCTACATACCACAGCTGTATTCTCTAACTTGAATCTACTTGTTCTTTCTGGTCACCTAGTCCACAACCTCTCAAGCCCAATAAGCTTATACTTGTGATCATTAGCTTCACATTGACCCTTGGTCATTGCATCTTAAAGATCTTTAAAGGCCTTTATTATTGTCCCTCATAACTCAGGCTATAGCCATCGCTGGCTGCAAGACAGCACCCGCACTTTAGCTCATCGACCTGCTTATCCCAAGCAGTTAGACTGTGACTTGTGACCAGTACCTGAACTCCAGTCCTCATAAGATTATCCAAATAAGACAGTGCCTAAGTCTAGTCACTAACATCATCTGTGTCCTGATTCCCTATATGATTATTCTCCTGATCACTTAGCTTCTAATAATCACTTCTCTCAACCTCATTCTCATCATCATATATGGTTTGAACCTATTTGCAATTTGAGGCTAGTGCAGTATGTGCATTTAGATGTGAGTGTGGATGACACACTATATTACTTAAGCTTCCAACTTAGCAGGGGACTAAATTAGTAGCACTAGTAATATAGTCAGTTTATTGAAATCAACTATCTCTAGATTCATCACAACTGATGAATCCTGCAGTAGGAACAAACAATATTGGTCTATAATTTCACCCCAGAATGTCAGAGAAGGCTGCCCAGTTCAAAACACTTGGAGAGCTGGAAGAAGGACTGATACAGGTCCTCACAGAGCTGAAGGAGATATTATATGAAAACCCTGGCTTCTCATAGTAAGACTTACATAGTTCTCCAATAAGCCAGCTTTGATGATGATTGAAAGTAAGGTAGAAGTTTGAGAATGCAAAAGATGGAGACTGGCAGATGAACTTCATAGGCATGTCTTATAAAGCACCAACAAAGCCAGGCTTCACTAGTACTCCCAGAGAAAAGGGTCTTTGTATTGAGAATGTGTTCTACATGAACTTCAGATATGGGCCTTGTGGTGGATAGCAGATTCTTGAAACACAGATTGTAGGATATGTTAGACATAATTACTTTCATTTCAGATCTCAAAGAGACAAACAGCACATAATGGCATGCATAGGCTGGTAGTACATTGGTTTCAACAAGTCTAAAAGGAGTGAGAATATAAGTATCACCAGAAGATGAACTTTAGAGGCACATCTCATAGAGCATCAACAAAGCCAGGCTTCACTGATACTCCTAGAGAGAAGGATCTTTATGTTGAGGATATGTTTTATATATTGATTAAGTTTAGGGACTTGGTGGATAATAGATTCTGCCCAAGCACCCAAGGAAAGTAGCAAGATAATGGGTCCAAAAGCCTAACTTCTCATAGTGAAACCCATAGACTGACATAGGTCACTGAGGGACTCAAGGAGACTTCATACAAAAGCTTAGTTTCTCATAATAAGAGTTGGAGATTCTTGTAGAACTCAAAACAGAATTAATACAGGTCCTCAAGGATAATCAAGCTGAATAAGACTTCATACAAAAAATCTGGCTTCTTATAAGGGGTCTGAACCAGAATCCCAAGTTAACTTCTAGTCTGACTATACAAGAGAATTGAGTAAAGCCAAGCTTCACACAAGATTCTGTAGAGCAATAAATAGATGAATATAAGGATGAGACTGAAGAATCAATATGACAGAGACAATGTACAGATGGATGGTGACTCAGAAGGAGATGAATCTAAAAAGGAAAGAGATTGACATAGATTAATAATGTGACTTTGTGATTACAAGTCAAAATTACTAAGCAAAGTCATATACATAACTTGAAGCCCCTAATAATGTATGCATACTATGGTCAAGGGGCATATCAAGTTACTAAGTAGTATCTAGTGTTAATTATTATAAGATGGTAATGGCGCTTAGCTGCACTAGTTTCTACTATGGTTAGAACTTATGAGTGTCAGGTTCTTGGCCATAATAGTCCCTGAACCTTGACTCTATCAAATATCTCTTAACATTACTCAAGGAATTGCTTGCAATCTATCAAAATCTATCATAGGGGCTATTTCAGCTATAGAACAGAGTTGCAGTAGAATAGGAGAACATTACTAAGGAAGGATACCTCAGATTGATAGATAATATGTTTAAAAGAGTGGCAGAAGTAATTAGAGTAAAAGAAAGGCATACAAAATACTGTAATTGTAGAGATTGTGTTGGTCAGACTTAAAGTCAAAAAGTGTCTCAATGAGTCACCAGATTAAAATGACCATATCTTCGCATGATGTCATTCTATTCCCACGCCATAGGGAGCAAACTTGATGTCCGGAGGCAGAGCTCCCCAACATCTCCCTATAGCTTAGCCATATTCCCACACCCTGACTCACAATGAAGCAATTACATGAAAACTCACAAACATCAAGACACTTTTTTGAGCCACTGTATCTCACCTCAGCCTATATATCCATATTGTATACCAATACCTCAGCCCATATGTTTATATCCTATGTCTCTGGGCCCACCCATCTATGTAATACACCCAACCTCGGCCCATCCATATATGTAATATCCCTCCATGTCAGCCTACCTGTGGATATATTAAAATAATATTTGCCTTGCATCTCTCTTCAGCCCAGCTGTCCATAATATACATGCCCATCCTACTCTACATATTACTCAATTGGGCCCACCCATCTACATTGGAAATTATATCCCTCCTGGCCCACCTATCAACATTGAGGATATACATAACATTGGCCCATCTTACAGTGGCTCAAAAAAGTGTCTCAATGTTTATGCATTTTCATGGATTTGATTCAGTGTGAGTCAGAGCATGAAAATATGACTAAGCTGTAAGGACATGTTTGATAGCCCTGCTTCCTAGTTTTATTTCAGTTGTCTATAGCATGGGAATCAGATGTGATTGTATAAGGGTATAGCTAATTTGATTTGCTGAGTCATTGAGACACTTTTTGACTTTATAAAAATTTAGAAACATTAGGTCACTTAGATGAAATGCCATGACTAAATATTTAAAAAATAGTATCATATCAATTATATGGTTTGATTCTAATATCTGACATCTATATAAGGGCAGGTAAAGGCCTAAAATTCATTATTATCCTCATGAAGCCCATCTTTCTTACTCAAAAGGATAATATTCTGGTTCTCAGCTTCTCTGGTCTATCAACCAGAAATATTGCTTCCAAAACTGATCTCAGCAAGGCTACTGTGGCAAGAGTCATCAAGAAATCTACTCCTGATAAAGAGAATATCAATATAAGTCATCCCTCCAAGCTTACCCCCTATGACAAATGGGCTATTATTCATTGTATTCTCACTGGAGAAGCTTCAAATGCTGTTCAAGCCACCAAAATCATCAATTCTATCATCCCCTCCACTGTCTCCACCCAAACAGTGAGAAATACCCTCAAGGCAGCTAACCTAAAAGCTGTAACCAAGAAGAAAAGACCCCTTCTGTCACTAACTCATAGAAAGAAGAGACTAGCCTTTGCTTTAAAGCACTCACACTGGACTGTAGAGGATTGGAAGAGGGTTATTTGGTCAGATGGTCAGGAATATGTGTGAAAAAAGGCAGGAGATCCACTAGGAGAAAGAGAAGTTAAAGGTACAGTTAAGTTTGGAAGAGGAAACTTGATGGTATGGGGCTGTATGATATGGAATGGAGTAGGAATATTATGTGAGGTGGAGGGGAGGATGAATGCAGAGCAGTATGTCTCCATTTAGAGGAGTGTCTGCTAAGAAGCATGGAGGTTAGATGTTGATGAAGAAGACATTACCTTTCAGCATGACAATGATCCCAAGCATACATCAAAACTGTCTACAAAATGGTTTGAAGACCATGATATCAATGTCCTGTCATAGCCAGCACAGTCTCCAGACCTTAATCCCATTGAACATCTCTGGGAATTACTCAAAAGACTACTTGCTGCCTATCAAGATCCTCCAAAGGGGATATTTGAACAATGGAATAGAGTTGTAGTGGAGTGGAAGAAATTTACCAAAGAGGAATGTCAGAAATTGATAGAAAGCATACCTAGGAGGATAGCAGCAGTCATCAAGACCAAGGGAGGTAACACAAAGTACTAGAATAATGGAGATTACATTGGCCAAACTCAAAGTCAAAAAGTGTCTCAATGAGTCAGCAAATAAAATAGGCCATACCCTCCCACAATCACATTAGATTCTCACATTATAGGGAGCTGAAATGAAGCTGGGATGCAGGACTACAAAACATGTCCATACAGCTTAGTCATATTCCCATGCCCTGACTCACACTGAAGCAAATACATGAAAACACATACACATTGAGATTTTTGAGCCACTGTACATTGTCAGTTGGTGTTTGAGCCAGCTCACAGAACTGCAGTTACCAACTCCACTCCCATCTCCTCCCAACGAGACTTGTCCTGTTGTTCCACCTCCACTCCTGTCTCCTCCCCCATCAGTCCACCGTTCCTGCTGGCCATTTTAGACATGCACTCCTGCGAAGATGAGTCGACTATGTATATTCACATGCTAGTTTGACACATACTGGGTTAGATATATGACTTTTGTGCAAGCTCAACCATTAAAACAGTTTTGCAGGAATTCTGTGGGGAAGAGTGGGTGAGTGAGAGTGCTGTAGGGTTGACGTTGAGCATTCTGCTCTCATAGTCCTCATTCCTGGGGCAGAGAATTTGAGATGATAAGCATCTGGGAGGGTTTGAAGTGTTGTTTGGTCTCTTGTGCATTTTGTGGTGGTACAGTATTGACTATGTGGTGTTTCAGCTCCATTTGATTATGAGGGTAGTGGGACTTCACCAAATGCTGATTTCAATCTAGCTGTTGTGTTTACATATCTTACAAGGTGAGGGATGGTGTTGGGTTCCATTAGGAGGTATTGGAGGGAGGAGGCTTTGTGGCCTAAGGCATTGTGGAGTTGGTGATGAGTGTGTTGATGATTGGGACATTTGATTAGGAAGTGGTGCACAGTTTCTGGGGTTTGCGGGCAGTGAGAGCAGTGAGGGGAGAGCAATTTTCCTAGTTAATGGAGGTGTTTGTTGAGGGTGATGTGTTGCAATCGGAGATTGATGAGGAGACTGGTTAGGCATTTGGAGAAGAATGCTGTTAACTTGGTGAATGAGTGGTGTAGGATGTTAGGGTCTAGCTGATTGATATGGCTGAATCTTAGGGAATTGTTCCATGTGCAACTCCAACATAACAAGGTAGCTTGTCGATGTTCTTGAAGGAGGGCAGAGATGCTGAGGGGGAGATTTTCTTGTCAAAGGACTGTAGGGAGCTTCTCATTGGGGCTATTGTTGTTGATTGATTCTGCTGCTTGCTTAGCTTCTTTATCTACCTCTTCATTCCCATGTAGGCCCTCATGGCCTGGAATCCATCTGATTGTGACATCAAAAGAAGGGTACTTGTGTGCTAGTTGGTGCATTGATCTTCTGAAGGTGTCTGCTAAGTATGTTCCAGGGCATTGTGACAAACACATTAGCGCTGGGCGGATATTGAATAAATTCCCATAACTGGCCTCGCTTGTCGCACACCTATGTAGAATCTGGTCTGATGTCGGTATCGCGCTCCCCCATGTCCTGTCTATGCCCGCTTACCTCCACTGGTGCGTAAATTCCCATTGATTATCATCGCTAAAGCTACTGGTGCAGGCCGTATTACATGTATCCCCGTGTCGTGCAACGTCAATCCTCCGCTTTACCTACAGATATGACGCGCCGCGCTTACATTGCTACAGGTTTTGCCTACGCCTTCCGTATATTCACGCACTACGATATAAGGACCAGCAGTAGATAGTTCTTACTCACTTCCTCTTCCCACGGGCAACTGTCGTATAGTGGAGTCACCTAGTAGTTTCCATAGTCGCGCAATCTTCAAATCCTATTGTTCTTCTGTGTCTGTGCGCGCTATTAAGTTCCCGCAGTCACGCGCTACTACTCAGGCCCTCACTCTCGCAAGGTCACGCTTATAACCCGTCGCGTCCAGCGCCAGCGCATTGCTGGCCAATACCCACTCTTCCCTGTATTGTGTCCAGCGCCAGCTCATTGCTTGCCAAAAACCCGCTCCTCCCTGAAGTTGCGTCTAGCGCCAGCTCATTGCTTGCCAATACCCGCTCCTCCCTATATTACATCCAGTGCCAGTTCATTGCTTGCCAATATCCGCTCCTCCCTATAGTCGCGTCCAGCACCAGCTCATTGCTTGTCAATACCCGCTCCTCCCTGAGTTGCGTCTAGCACCAGCCCATTGCTTGCCAATATCCACTCCTCCCTGTAGTTGCGTTTAGCGCCAACATGTTGCCTGCCAATACTCACTCCGCTCATATCGCCGCGCCTTATACCAGCGGGTTATCTACCATATCCTTGCCCGCCGCAGTTCTCAAAATCGCCCGCCAATGCGCTACTTAGTTACAGACTTACTCAGTGTGCTATTGCTGTCGGGTTGACATAAGGTCATTATAGGTCACTAAGTTTTTAAGTTTCAGCTTCCCTTGCAATTAAGGATAAGTGGAACTAGTCTATTCAGTCTAGCTAAATTTATTCTTTCACAGCGTGTTATCAGATTCTCACCAGATAGGATGGCAGCTTGGTTGTCTATGGATATGAATGCTGGGAACAACAGGTCCTCTTCTGTTGCTAGAAGGTGGGCTACTAGGATTAGACCAACTTCTTCAGCTTCATAGACAGTGTGTTGCTTTTCAGTGCCCAGATGGTATCTCAAAGTGCATGGGTGTTTTCCTGCTCAGAATAAAATGGCAGCTGTACCAGTATTACCTTTGTATTCTGACCCATTACAGTAGATCTGAATTTCTTCAGTCACAGCTTCACTTTCCTTGATCGCTTCTTCTCTTGATTCTGCTATGTGAGTCTTGAATGGCAGGCATGTTATTGGAGATCATCTGTCTGGGATGAGGGTTTCGATGTTATCTGGGGAGATAGAAAAGAAGTGGGTTAGCTTGTGGAGAGTGGAGCGATGGGAAGAGACAAAGTGCTTAGCAGCTGTTTTGATCAGTTGGTGGAGCAGGTGATTCTTCAGGTGTGCCAAGAGTCTAACTATTGCTTGGTAGCAGGTTTGCATGGGCTTCAACTAGGTCCATTGCAGTGCTTCTCATAGCTCCTGTCATGGCAATGGCTGCTATTTGTTGGACTGAGGTTAACTTCCAGGCTGTGCCAATGGATCTGCATTGAAGTATATCCGAGCCAGTTCAATATACTGGTGTGAACCAGAGATCTGCTGTGTATAGCATTTTCGGGACTGCTACTGCTTGATAAAGCTGCCTTATGAGTTAGAGAGGGATGCCCTATGTCAAGGAGCTGAGTCATCTGAGCTGTATAACATATGCTGTGCCTTTAGCTATGGCTTGGTCATTCCTTGATTCTGTTCATCAAAAATTCCATGAGTGCGAATTTGTTGGTTTTGAATCTAGAGTTATGAGCGTGGGACCAGTTGAAGCCCTCTCCTGGGCATTCTAGCATATTCTTGAGGATGTGGTGAGTGGTGTGGAAGTCTCTGGCTATTACTACAAAGGCTGTATCATCTACAAAAGCTAATGTTAGTTCTTCTAGTGTGGACCTATCTTTACAGGGTTTTGCTACTTCAACTAGGTCAGTATTATAAATGATGTAAAGGATCATTGACAGTGGGTCGCCTTGACCAATTCCATTTCTGATGGGTATCCAGTTGGATGTGAATCCATGGAAGTGCAAACAGGTTGATCTGTTCATCAGCAAGTGTTCCTTGAAACCTATCAGTTCACATAGAATCCTTCATACACACATATTATGAAGGAGTCGTTTTGTTACTGCATTTGGGAACACCCCTTCTATATCCAGGTAAAGTACTGATGTGATGAAGGGTCAACAATTCTGCTGGGATGCAGAACAATGTTAGGTGAATGCTGCCTAGCTGCAATTCAACCCAAGGGCTTCTGGACTAAGCTCAGGGCTCAAGAGAGAGAGAGAGAGTGTGTGTGTGTGTGTGTGAGAGAGAGAGAGAGAATATGAAAATGTCACTCCAGACAAAGAGGACAAGACTGTATATCAGGAGCTGTATAGTGAGCTATTGAGCTACTACTAAAACTAATAAGCTGCAAGTCTGGGAAAGCTACTGAATCCTAGAAGGAGAGCTACCAGAACTATAACTGAAAGTCTAGTTAATGAGTGGAAGTATAGAGCGAAGATTTTGTGATTATGTAAGCAGTGAAAATGCGGACATAAGCAAGGAAAAGTAAGGTAAGAAAGCTAAGTAAAAACTGTTAATACCAGCCTAGAGGGAAACTAATCCCTACAGCGACTTTGTGATTTTTCCAGGCAAGTTTGATTGTGTTTTTGAGCAGATGGAGTGAATCTGTCATAGATCTGCCTGGTTGACCACCAAAGTGGGTACTGGGGAGGAGGTTGTGGTGTTCAAGCAGGTATACAAGTTGTTCTGTAATGATTGCTGATAGGAGTTTGCTGGTGGTGTTGAGGAGGGCTATTGGATGGTATGCTTTTGGCATGGAGTAGCTGGGTTTGCTGGGCTTTCTCAGGACTACTGTGGTGAACTGATGCCAGTTGTCAAAGTAGGTCTTGTACATGAAGGATGCGTTGAAGAGATGGAAGAGGTGTGGGACTAGGGTGGCACTACATTTTTTGAACACTATGTTACAGATTCTGTCAGGTCCTGGTGCTTTATAGCCACTCAGTTTGCTGATTGCTTGGTTGATTTGATCTTTGAAAATGCAATGGAATGGGGCTATGGGATCTGGATATGTATAGTCAGTTGGTACAGTATCAATAGGAGGTGGGGGGGGGGGGGGGGGAATAATGTTTTGTCTAAAAGAATACTTTTCTCTGTGTTTGATGAGACTTTGGTGCTGGTCCCATCTGTATTAATTTTGGTGAGAGTTGGGATGTGAGCTTTCCCTCCATCAGTTGGGGAGGAGGTGAGATACCAATTTGCTGTCCATAGGTCGTTTCATTCCATGTTCTCTAACCATTTGATCCAGTGCTGTTTCTTGGTGTTAGAGATTCCTTGGGTGTAGTGTTGTCTCATCTTCTTGGGCTCGTTGTGGCATGGGTGATTTGGAATGGCACACATTTGATATGCTTGATGACTGAGGTGGTTGACTTGACTACAGAGGATGGAGAGGTCTTTGGTCCACCAATGCTTTGAGTGAGGGCTCAGTTTTGAGTAGGGCACACATTGGGTGATTGTGTCTGTAATGGCCTTGGTCAGTCTTCTTGCAGATGTCTGAAATTCTTTGTTAGATGCTAGTGGTATTGTGGGGAAGGGAGAGAGGAGGTTCTTGAGTGTGTCATTAAATTTCTTCCAGTTTACATCTTGCCAGTTGCAGTATGGCTATTTGTTGGTCTTTGGTATGGTGAGCTCAAGTATAGTTATTATTGGCACATGGTCAGTGCAAGGATCCCTTTGAGAGGGGTCTGTTGTGCATTCTATGAGAGTGTTGTTGGTGTGTTCCATCCCAAAGACATTGTCTGGTCTGGTCCAGTTTTTTGAGCTTGTTGACTGGAGAGTGGGGATGCCTAGAGGAAGAAGTTGGATCATGCCATAGTTAGCAATTAAATCAATGAGAGGTTGAGCATGAATATAATTAAATAGGTGTTGGTTTCTCATCTCTTCCCAAAGGGGGTGGTGATGATTGAAATCACCTACCCAGAGGACATGAGAGTCAAGGGTGGGATGGATGATCCTTATGTTGTGAGCTAAAAATTTGGTTAGTGTGGTGAGCATTTCTTGTTTCTGACAATTGTTGTATATGTTTAGTATAGTGCATGTTCTGTATGGTCCAGATAATTGTACAATAATTATTTTGGATGAGGGGAAGGCTATCTGTTTCCAGTGGTTAGTATCGATAGATGTGTTGACAAATATACAGGTGTAGGTTCTTAATTGAGGGTGGGTGTGGTGGTGAGTTAGATAAAGGACATGCCATCTATGGTTGGCTCAGGTATTGCAGAGGAAGTTGATGTGAGGTTCTTGGAGAGTGACGATGTCATAGTTTGTGAGTTTGTGGCCATTCAGTATGGATTCTTGGGTGGGTAGAGAGGAGTTGAGATTTTGTTGCCATATTTTTAGTATGACCGGTGTGTTTTCAGGTTTGTCAGACATTAAGGATCTGTTCAGTGGATTTTCTGTCAGGTTCTAGGTTGTTGATTGGGAGAAGGGAGAAGAAGTTGGAGTTTGAGGGGGAGAGGGAGGGTGATTGAGTGGGTAGCTGGGATGGTAGCTGGGAGCTGAAGTTGAGGGTGCTTTGTTTGAGGTTCCTGAGGGTGTTGTTTTGGGTTCTAGCATATTGGCTTTGCAGGGAGGGGAGTGCTCTTGGTGATTGGGGTTTGGTTTTGAAGGGTGTATGATTTGGGTCCATTCCATTGCAGTTTGGAAGTAGGGCATTTTGTTCTTGGGGAATTTCTCATCTAGTTCATTGCAGTGTTGCTTGAATGTTGGACAGGATCAGCTCTAGCTCATGTGAATTTGGGATCTGCAGTTGATGCAGCATTTGGTACAGTAGGCATTGCATGTGGATGTGTAGTGAGGTCACTCACAAGTTGCACAGGTGTCTACTGTTGCTTTGCAGTTGCGGGCAATGTGGCCGAATTTTTGGCATTTGGTGCATCAGATTGGTTCTTTCTTGTCTTTGTGCGTTGTGATGTGTTCGTTAGCTATGCAAATGCCTTTTCTGAGAATGGAATTGGCCATGTGAGCATCTCTTAGTTGGATCATTGCAAATGCCTTTCTTTGCTCATTAGATCAGTGTTGTGGGGGTTTGATCCAGCACACTGATTCTATTGACTTGTTTGGTAGGTTGTTTTCTTTCTCTATCTTGTGTAGTAGGGTTTCATCCTTGATAGATGGGTTGATGGGTAGGTATTGGGCAACAATTGGGTAGGTTTGTTTGTGGATGAAAGTTGAAGGACCTAGGTATTCTGTTAGTAGTGTTTTACCTTTTGTATCTCTGAGCCATTTCACTAAATGTTCATTGTTAAATTTGATTATCAATCCACCATTGCGGAGAGGGAGTACCATTTTTACTTTTCTTGGTGGGGTGTTCTCTCATTCAATGATCATTAAGGCGTCCATGATTTTCTTTGCAATTTCTGAGCATGGGGTGTTATATAGGAAGATTTGACTATCAGGAGAGGTCGGTGTAGGGATTAGTTTCTCTCTGGGCTGGTATTAACAGTTTTTACTTAGCTTTCTTACCTTACTTTTCCTTGCTTATGTTCGCATTTTTACTGCTTACATAATCACCAAATCTTCGCCCTACACTTCC
>Ga0310811_10001069_pt1 | contig 35177 bp, 38 predicted proteins | sample YCmetagenome_FD_207642 | JGI IMG/M metagenome (GOLD analysis project Ga0310811, IMG submission 207642) | Soil microbial communities from experimental microcosm in Duke University, North Carolina, United States - YC | ecosystem: Engineered > Artificial ecosystem > Soil microcosm > Unclassified ... | reverse complement strand
TGAACCGGCGCTCCCCCTCAAATTCTACTTGCACTTTCTCAAATACTCAACATCGCACTGTTTCGTCCCCTGTTGCCCTCCGGCCTTATTCCTCTCCTGGTGCTCCCTCCAAACGAACGCACTTTCAGTCCTCAAGTTTTCGACAGGCTCACTCAAAAAGGGATTCTCGTAAAGTGTCTGATCGCTGTGCGACCATGTCCCATCCTTTTTCTTCGAGGGGAACACCTAGTCGGATGATTTACTCTCAATCAGACGCCCCTGGGCGAAGGTCTGCAGACAATGGGCAACGCGTCATGCAGTCACCGCCTTACGCACCGTCAAGCGCCTTTGTCCAAGTGAGTTCCCTCTCTCCAACCTCACTGCCATATTCATAGAACGCTCTCGCAGTCTCATGGAAGCATGGCTATAGGTCCACAAACGTCTGGTTCCGGCTTGGCTCCGACATCGAGCCTATCTGGTGCCGTTGGGGACATGAATATTCCCCCGCACTCATGGAATACTGCAACTAGACCTTCTTACTCGAATGGATCGACATCTTGGGTGCCCGGTGCTCATAATATGCCGCCAAACATACAATCTCATATTCATTCTACCGTCACCTACAATACCACTCCTACCACAGATCTTGATACTGCACCACGCCCTAACCACCCATCTGCCACATCAAGGTCTCCATCATTTGCGCACACCTACTCAAGTCAAATGACATTCCAACAAGACCGTTCTCCTCAAAACTCTCCTGCCGTTATGCCGGGCCGTCCAGGATCTCGGATGTCAATTGATCAGTCTCGCCGCCCCTCACAGGATGCCACGGAAGAAGAAAACAAACACCTTCGAAAGAGGGTGAAAGACCTTGAGCTAGTGAATGAGAAAGGCCGTCAGCGTATCAGGGAGCTTGAAGCAGAATTAGCTGGCCGCAGCATCGCTGACCCTTCAATCAGACACCCAGAACCTTCCATGAGTACAGCTACCTCTGCAAACTCTAGTGCAATCCCCGCTCCTCTGGCCGTGCAGGCATCCTGGAAAGCTCGAACAGACGCTCGTATACGGCTTTTCTGTTCGTTGAACCGTGCTGGAAACGCATTATGCTCTTGGCACGACTCGCGTCGGGAGCGTCGAATATACCCACCCCGTATGGCTCCTACTGGCTATTTAAACTGTGGTTGCACATATGAAGAGGCACTTTTTGAAGAAAGTTTGTCTCGCCATGGTGTTGGCAGCTACCATCCTGGAGAGGCCGTCCGTATGGACCCTGCCCTTCGTAACCCTCTCCTCAAAGTACTGCAGGAGCGATATGGATACAGGGATGGTGACTTTGAAAGAGACCCAGTCGCGGGGGATTGGGTAGAAGGAGAGGGAAGCGCCTTTTGGGAGCAGAAACTGCTCTCAGGTACTTCTAACTCTAGGAAAAGAGGCGACGATCGCCGGTAAGCCTTGATCACTTCAGATATTTATGTCATCTACATCTTCCCGCATTACTGTACGACGACTTTCCTTTCAGATTGCATACTGTATTCTATATTCTTGCCTACAATTGCCGGTTTGGCATGTTCAGTCATTGACACTCATACACCTAATTATGTTATTATATATCGAACGTTGTACCCGTGGACAACTTATAATTATGTAGATTACATTGACTCGAGGCTGTATCAGAATTGACAAATAATCCATGAAGTACTGCTTCACGATTGATATTGAAGTTGGCCTTCCCCTAGTTACACCGGATTGGTAAAAGGACAGTCGGAACAAAGACTCTAAACCGAGAGTAGCAAGATCATCGTGAATGAATCACCACGAGAGCAGTCTGCAAAGAATATCAACTATCAATCATGATGAATCAATGACCGTGCATTGTGCTGCAAATGATCGTCAACATGGTGTGTACTCCACTAATGCTACTTTACACTTTCACGACCACAGCCCTGGCCATGGCCATGGGCAGCTCTTTAAATTGGTGTGAGATCAGATTTAATTATTAGACAGATTCAGCATCGCAAATGGACCTGAAATTCAGATCTCCAACTGTACAGCCTACTAATTTGAGTTTCACCGACGATCAGCGCGCGAGCCCACAGCCAGCCATTTAGTATTTTTCCTGTGCAGATCATGCGTGCATGCACTGCACGCACTATATCTTGCATACCTCAGCGCTCAGCCTACACCATGAGGGCAGTACCACATCTTTCAAATTTCAATGGACTCCGTGTTGACTCCGTGAGGCATAGATAAGCATGTAAATTATTTATATATTTAATTTCATGTACGTAATTAATTCATCATCACTAGATCGTCATCGAATGAGTGGCACTGGCAGAGCTCCTGCACAGTGCTCCCTTTTGTCAAGAGCATTAAGCAGGACGCTCAAGTTACTCTGGGATTAGATGTGGCAGATCATGATGGCGTGTCTATGATGTACAGTTGGTCCAGTATTTGCGTGCTCTCCCTTGGGCGAAGCGCTGACTAAGCCCTTTGCCTTCGATACTACAGATTGCTTCACAAGTTTGTCTCTCGCCTCTACTCCCTCGGGATCCCTTAGGCTAGGCTAAAGTTTTTGTTACTCACGCAAAATTATAATCCCACCATACCGATGGCAATTGCTTCCAGGCTCTTCACATTCACATTCCTCTTCAGGTGCTGCATCGCCTGGTCATGGTCGCGTCAATCTCCAGATCAACTACGTATCATTCAATCTGATAAGCATGATACTCAAGCCTTTTCATCTCAGATGCACGGTAGTTTTTGTGGCTCTTGTATTATCGTATATATAACGCTCTCTTTCCCAGCTGAGCTATCCCACGAAGAGATCGACCTGATTTCCAAACACACTGGTGATCGCGATCTTTTGCATTCAATGGGAGACAGGAATCTCACAATTTGCAGGTGCATTCGATGGATATATGCGTAAAAATGACTGCTTTCAAGACGCCGCAAGGCATGCCCAAAGTCGTTGCGAGGTATCTCATATGAGCGAGGACGAACGCATACAAGGTTTTCCCGGTCTGATGTGCACGATTTAAGACCTTCCTTATATTTTTAGTTGCTATCAGGCTCACTCTTTGTGAACTTGCTACAGCCCGTCACCATACACCACCTCTCGAGTGTTCTCCGTTTATTAATGATGTCGGATCACACATTCCACATCATGCAGTAGGTGATTGTGTCGAGTGCGTCACTGTTGCCAAGGTTTAGGCGAACGCTTATTGATACCTAGTGCACTCTCTCGGAGCGCTCAATTTTGGTCTAGCTACTCTGGGTACCTGCGAGAAATCCGTGAGGCTGGATCACTTCTTGGCTGTTTTATTAATAGCGGCGATCAGCCCAGCTGTGCTTTGTGTTTCGTCGATGGATGGAAATTGGTGCGTTCCAGCGCAGATGGTAGCTGTTTCCCTCACGTTTCACCCCTTAGACACCGCAAAGGATCTCTATAGAAACATAACATTGGAAAAACTTGCTCTGATTCGATTTTTCCTCGAACAGAAGAAGGGGTTCACAACTGCACATCAGAATTGGGAGCGATCATCTATAGTCAGTGGAAATCTCTAATAAGCATAACTGCGCGGCTGATTATTTTCCACAGGACTTACGCGATCTCATCACTGTATTGAAGTCGACTAGCAGTAATATACGCGACATCGCAGATGTAACGTCCACTTCCATCATTCAAAATGCGCAATCAGTACGTGGCCTTCTGATCTCTTAGGCACATTTTATCTATGAAGCACTTGCAGCTGTTCACAAAGATGGAAACTACTTTATCAGTCATCAATCAGCTTAGCTTCGACGATCGTATTCATTCACTTGACAAGGTAACATATCTACAGCTTACCAATGAAAGCTAACATTCCCAGGTTGACCGGAGGATCGAGGATCTAACATTAAGCGTATTGTTCTCGTTCTCTGGGCTTTCAAAGCGTTCCTGAAGGAGTGCACAGCATTCAAAATCCATGTCATCGCTACTATCACTCGTGGAATCGCGTTTGACCGCTGAAATTGAAGCAATCGCATCATTGATGTTAGAGCAGAGCCTTCAATCTCGGGCAGTCGCGGTGCGGTCGACTGAATACTTTCCCTAACATTCTTCTAATCGAGCTTCCAGGATCAAGTCCAGCAAAGATGGTCAGCGCTTGACGCGACTTTCATTGCTATGCAAAATGTAATTGGGTTTCTTCCATTTTGGTCGCAAGTTGTTAACATCTGTAATCTAGTCCTTCCACGACCTGCAGAGTGTGATCACAAGGCTCACATTCTCTTTGGATACCTCTCTTTCTCAAGTTGTGCATGTACAAGAGATCCAGAAAGAGGTCACAGAATCTGTTTCACTTCTTGACAACAAGATTTTCCAGCTCACGGAAGTGACCCACCGTGAAATCGAAACAATCAATCAGACGGCCCTTGCCCTCATTGACACCTTTCAGCGCAGGTCGAAACGTGAAGCTTGGCTAACCAACCTACAGTGGCTTTCACGTTTTGTCGAACCCAGTTCGTGTTACTATTGACTGTGCACTTTTTTTCTGATATCCCTATGTTAGCGTCATTGCTCGGCTTCAAGACTTTGCAAACCGCAACCAGTCTCTTGGTATTCCTTTGGCGTGTTCTAGAAGTGGTGCTATCACTTCTAACGGTAACTCAAGGCTTGAAGCTCTGTTACTTTTATCTTTCTCATGTGACTATCGCAGACTAGCGTCGCATTTTCTAGAATCAGAAGCCAGCTGTTACCCAAATTCCGTGGTTCAAAACAGATACAGCCGCAAGAAAGTTCATGGCGCCTCGACTCTCACCTGGGGGAGAATGTATCACCTGTGTCGAATGTCAGGCATCTGCAACAGAATGACTGTTTGGACCCGCGGATCATTCGGCGACTTACTGGACCTCGCGTATCTCGCATACCCGATAGAATCTGTCGTCGAACCACCCCTTATTGAACATTGTTGCAATTCTCTCCTTTCTATTTCTGTATACTTATGGAGATTATTATTCTATGGAAAATCAGTTTAATTTGTGGAGGTAAGGGGACGAAAAAAAATCAATGAATCAATCAAAGAAAGATAAGAATCACGATAGTCGCAACAACAAAGAAATTAGCATACATGTATGCTAACATTTATGAGATCCGGGAAATATACCATATTAGCCACATATTTCGAAAAGCCCAAGGTTAGACCCGATACAATTGGCTTTGATAAGTGTGGAAAAAATACATATAATTATTTACCTTGCTCTGCGTCAATATTTGTCATTGATATTAACCGGGTCCAGTTCTGCTTCAGCGTCTAACATCTACCAACTCAGCCTCTTTGTCGTATGCTGTGAGCTGTCATGCTTGCACACGACGTCTGTAGGGAGTCCAATATGTTTTCACCACCCAGGCGCCATGCTCGCCATATTGGCCCACACGACAAGATGGACACCTATGCATCCAAGCGTCAAAGACATCTACAGTCTTACGGACAAGAACAGCCCTCAATCACACCCATCACGGTCTCTGATCATAATAGAGGACCACAATTATATGTAGCGCCAAAAGATAACGAGGTACATCTACTGGCACATTTACTGCATTGTACTCCACTAACTAGATTCAGGACTCTTGTGGACAACCTCAGGTTCATCTGTCTAATTATCGTACAGCTATAGCTCAATCCCAAAGTGCTAAACTACGCCATCGCGAGATTCCGCCTCGGTTACAGGAGCAGCAACATGCAGCATCGTGAGTCATGCTGTTACCCCTCTTCGAAAGTGCCTTCATTCTTGTGGCATAGGGTGTGTAAGCCAAATCCAAGCCTTGACCATTCAACCTTTCCCAAACAGCTGTGTAATCCTGTGACTTCCACTTGTGGACGAAGACACCACACGAATTCTTTCATTGTTGACTCGCCATCGTTGACTCACCAGAATCCACATTCACCTGAACTTGTGAGTCCACATTGCACGTACCTAAGAGCCACAGTTTTTCATAGGCGCTAGATTTTAGACATAAAGGCTGCGCTGTCCGCCCATGGCATTCACATTAACATCCAACCTGGTACTTCACACCCGCAACCTCCTACTGAACCTCAACCTCACATTGATCAAGTACGATTCAGTTATTCCTTCGTACACAAAAACTCATTAATACTTATTAAGCATATACTGCAAACACTACCAACTGCGGAAGCGACTATATCTCATCATGATACCCTCCCACCGCTTGGAGTGACACCGAGTGACCATACACAAACACTGAATACACCATCTGAACCACCCAAGCGACCCCCGGGTTTGCAGTCGCCTGCTGACCGAGGTGCCGCATTGCCTGTAGCCTCAATTCACGTCAGCCTTCCTCCACATTCCAAGGCGAAGGTAGTGGTCAATCTCCTTGGGCTGACTGGAAGTTGACTCAGCATTGATATTTTAGAAATCGACTCGTAAAGAACAATCATTCGTACCTGAGTTCTCAGTCAAAGATATTGAACCCGTCACAATTAAACTAGACACCCCCGAACCTTCGATCTCACCAACTTCTTCAAATAGCGTCAAGCTACCATCCCTTCGGGGGAGATTGCGACCGTTGAGCCCGGAACCTTCACTCGGGCAATCGACTACCTCAATGCTATCAAATTCAGCTACGGTAGGCAGTGGTTTATCTCCAGATGTGACAGTTATATTGATCCGCTCGCCTGGCAGGATATGAGAAGTTCGTCAACTTCGGGCATGGATGAGATGTGCAGGAATTGGTTTGCCGGTGTCTGTTATCGCAAGCAGTGCCCCTATGCCCATAAAAAAATACCAACTAATCTTACCTGTTACCGTTGGCTTCTTGGGAAGTGTCCTCGGTCTCAGTGTCCTTTCTTGCACGAGCGTAGGGCAAGTCCGATATCATTATGATTTGAGCTTGATGATGACCTACTTTTCAGAGTTCTGACAGTTCCGTCAGGAACCGACAACCTATTCAAAATGGTGATACTAGAGACCTCTCGCAAGCTGCCGACGGTCCCGTTAGAGATCAACCTCCCAATCAAAACGACAATACTCGAGAAGGCGTACAAGTTCCCGAGCGTCCCGTTAAAGATAGACCACCTGTTCGAACCTGCAACACTCGAGACGGCGTGCAGATTCCCGCTGGCCCTGTTAAGGATCAATCACCTGGTCGAAATAGTAACACTTGTACCCAAGCTCCCGACGGTCCCATCAACAACAAATTGCCTAATCAAAACGTCAATACTCGAGAGGACGTCCAAGTTTCCGATGATTCTGTCAAGAGTCAAGCACCTGTTCGAAACGGCGGCACTCGAGGCACAATAGGTCAAGGTATTTGCCTGTTTACTGAAGCGTAGCTAGCTGAAGTAACGAACTCATTCCGATACTTGCAGACTCAATTCGACCTCCATCTTCTGTCAAGTCCAGTAGTGCTCAGTGTTCCATGACACAAGTTCCACCTTCGGAATCAAAATCCCGTGGATCGGAACGACATTCTCAGGCGACTTTGACCAATACCGCACAAGAATCGGGGCATAAGACACCCAGTAACGTATGTGTATGCCTCTCTTGTCTTATTTATGTCGCTCATCCCGTGAAGCTTGATGGTGGTCAACCGAAGCAAGTTTGTTTTGACTGGTTGCACGGTCGATGCCGGCGTCCTGCCTGCCGTTATCCGCACGAACATCCCAATGATGTGAGTCCTTAGTTTAGTAGTACACACTCCCTGACATATGGTATCAGAATATATTGCAAACGAATGCTCCGTCACCAGTTCGAAATACTCGTGCCGATGGCGCACCAGCGTCTAGCAACTCCCCATCACGACACCCACTGTCCAGTCTTCCGCCCCTTACCACACGTCGAAACGAAGATCTTGTCATACCCGTAACAATTGCGGATCATATCACACTGAAAATAGGTAGCGGTTTTGATATACAGGGCGTGACCACTGGATTCGAAACTCGGTGGGTACACCTTGGAGACGTGCCACCGCACGTCAAGGAACCCCAACTTCGCTCCCTTTTGGAAGCATACCAAGTCGATGAATTATGTATTCCGGACGGAAAGGGTGCCAAGCGGTTGACCGTCAAAGTACAGTTCTCCACCGCCGCGCAAGCTATGGAGGCTTCGATAGCTCTTCATGGACGGCAATTTCAGGGGAGGAGGCTTACCGCGAAGTTGTCTTTGAACACTACCGTGCGGGGTACCACAGTACTCACGGACACCGCCGTCCGTATTACCTGGAATGCGCCCCAACGCGTTGGGTACGCAGGGTACGCAACCCTCGGTGAGGCCAAGGCTGCGATTGCAGCCGCCACTGGATTGGTGATGAAGGACAACATTCTCGCAGCCGCCTTGTACGAAGGATTACCCGCAGTTGGTGTTTACAGCGTCATGTTTTCTCACCTTCCTCCCGATGCAGAGAGAAAGGATCTGGAGCAGTTTGGCAAGGCAGAGTCTATAGTATTCGAACGCCCCAACTATCAGCCACTTGAAAGCGCTCGCCATGTAGTACATCGAATGCTACGCAATTGCGGCAATCTCTCCAATTTCGATATAATTCTTCCTATCTGGAACGGTACCGTACTCGCCTGGGCAACCTTTGAAACCCATGCGGACGCCAGCAATGCCAGGGATCATCTGGACGGACAAAATCCTCGTGCGATGGGAGGAAAAATTTACCTATCTGCTCGTCATGTGCAGTCTCTCAACTTCTCTTTGCCGTTGAGCAAGTTCAGGATGCTGGAAGGAGAAATTATCAGTCTTCGGTGGTCGTGGCGAACAAGGTTCAACCATGATGTAACTCTTGTTGACCGTCTCACGCAGCCAGATGGGCCTGTCCACATCAAGATCTCGGCCTCAAAAGCGAACAATCTTGGGATTGCAAAAGCAGAATTCGAACAGCTTCAGCATGGTGAAGTTGTGACTCTCCAGAAGAAACCCATATGGGACAGATTCTTCTCTCATCCCTCCGGCCAAGCATTCCTCCGTGAGGTAGAGGGCCGATATCCTGGAATTGGACTACGAACTCGGATGGGAAAAATTCTGCTTCTGGGCTCAATCAAACAGCGTCAGCTTGCTCGTCGAGATATCATGATGCGGTTTCAAGAATTACAGGCGCGGCAATGGTGGCGCATCCCTCTATCAGGCAAGGTTGTGGGTCCATTTGTTGGCACAGACCTCTTGACTCTACAGAAAACCCTTGGCCCTGAGAACTGCTACGTTCATCACGTCCTGAAACAGCGCAATCTTGTTGTTCGAGGTAACGAACAGGCTTATCGTATTGCCTGTGAAGCGGTGGAAAAGGTACAAAACCGCTATACAGACAACTCCACGCCATCCCCCCAATCTGTCTGTCCTGTCTGCTTCACTGAAGCATCAGTCCCAGTCATTCTCACCTGTGGACATACTTGGTGCACGTCTTGCCTCGAGAGTTACCTCGTGTCTGCAGTGGAGAACAAGGCATTCCCTCTCACTTGCCTTGGTGATGATGCATCATGCATGGAACGCATCTCCACTGTCCTCGCCCAAAAGATCCTATCTGGTGAGGATTTCGCTGCCCTCTGTGAAGCGTCATTTTGGTCGTACGTTCACGCACGGACGGACGAATTCCATCACTGCCCAACACCGGACTGTGCTCAAGTATATCGTGCAGTTCCTGGTGGCGTAATTCTCCAATGCCCGTCTTGTTTAGTTCGCATTTGTTCTGGTTGCCATACGGAGGCTCATGATGGGCTCACCTGCGAAGAGCGGGATCAGGCAGAGGACAAGTTGTACCATGAATGGGCAGCCACTCATGATGTCAAAAATTGCCCTGGCTGCAAGACTCCTATAGAACGGAGCGAAGGTTGCAACCACATGACCTGCACTAGATGCCAGACGCATATCTGCTGGGAGTGTCTAGCAACGTTCCCGAAGGGAGATGGTATCTACGAACACATGCGACAACAGCATGGTGGCATTGGGCTAGAACTTCTGTGATCACCCATTCATTGTCGTGTTTTTTCGTCTTGTTTTATATCTGTTCTCAAGGCTTGCTTCACTTTCCATTTGTTCTACCATCTGTGCACTGCGACTTGTACTTGTGTCAATATCTTCTGTATTTTGTCCCGTCCGTGGTATTTATGATTCTACTTATACAATGTAATAGATCTGTTGTACGTATGCTTTGGTACCCCACCAAACGCTTACAACAACTATGAGTAAACTATCCCTCCCATGCTCCTCCATGATAACTGTAGATGACAAACTAAGTCCCATCAGCCATGTTATCGATGAATAAAAATGCACAACACTCACGCTGTCATACGGCTGCGCTGGAGGCCGTCCATGATACGGCAAACTCGCAGGTAATTCTGGCCTCTCAGCTAGATACGACACAAAGACACCATACTGATCTTTATATCCCTCCGTCTCGCTGGGGTAATACTGTAACTCCGCAGGATACGCCCTGTCCTCTGGTGCATATACGACATACATATTCGACGTGAGGTGGTCCCCGCGTCGGTTCCAGAACCCCTTCCTAACGCGTCGCGTATAGTGCGCGGGCTCTGGGGACTGAGGAGGCGGTGCGGACGCAGCTGGATTAGGGCGCTCCATCGGTGGTGGTGGGAGAGGATTCGAGGACCGTGAGCTATTGTTGTATGGAGTCAGACGATTCGTTCTCTCGTAAGATTGGCTCCTATCTCTGCGTCGCTCGTGATCTCTCTCCCGCTCACGTTCTATCTCCCGCGTGCGAACACGATGACGCGAAGGTGATGATTCTGGCGAATCCTCATCAGAATCTGGAGGTACAGATAGAGGATAAAAGAAGTCATCTGAGCTCGAATGGATAGACGACGACGCAGACTCTGGAATAGTCGATAAATGGGCCGGCGGAATTACAGGCTCAGTCCTACTCCGTGATAATGAACCAGCAGCAGATCTTTGCGCGGAATTAATGAGGGGGCTCAGTACACTACCCATATCTTCCGTAAACGTGGACAGCGAACCCATAGAGGACGGTGAAGACGTGGTTGGGAACGAATGATGCCGCGAAAGGGGTTCCGGGACAGAAAGACCACGGGAAGCGGACACTGAAGCGCCCGCGCTCGCGTGAGGCGCTGAAAACGAGCGTGATGGATGGTCGAGAGCCTCATCCGTATGTCTGCGTGTTTCTTGATAGTGCGTAGGGGTCCGCACGACATTGGATGAGGATGTCGTTTGAAAGTCTGACCTGGTCATAAATGACTCTGGCTCTCTCGTGAACACAGGCGCATGAAGAGGCTGTTGTGAACGGGTTGCCAATGACGACATAGCCGTTGATGTAGACGAAGATGAAGACGGCGGAGCTGGAAAGGGGGGCACATATTGCGGCCCGGATGATGATGTCCGATTGGAATAACTCGAACCTATACGACCGAGCGACGATGGTGGTGGCGGGGTTACCGAAGAGATTGAATGTTGGCTCAGACCCTGTGAGCGGGAGCTGAGGCTGTCTACAGAACCGTGTCTTGTGGCTGGATGGCTATAAAAATAGTCTCGTATAGGTGTGCCTGTGCTTGTAGTGTTATGGCTGTCCTGTGAACCTCTTTGTGGAGGTACATAACTGGTCGGAGTCGAGTTACTCCGAGTACTGTCCTGCGAGCTCCGACGATTTTTGAAGTCCTTCGTCGGGGTAGCACGGTCTGCTCCATCCGCCGGCAACAGACTCGGAGGATTCCATATCCATGGAGTTTGTGGCACAGCATCCCCTTGTACATCTCTGGTAGATTCTCGATCTCGTTCTGTTCTACAGTGTCCTTCAAGCTAGATCATCTCTCAAGGCCAAACCACGTACGCACCTCGCAGGGACCATGTTCTCCAAACCAAGACCATTGTTAGTGAGCTGTGTCTTCCAGTAGCTCGGGCTTGGCGGACGCGGGACACGCTTGTAAGGATTAAAGTTAGCAGGGACATTCTGAGACCACCCCATTCCGGGAGCCCATGGAACACCGGAACCTGCATTCATGTTATAGGCAGGATTATACTGCCAGAAGCCAGCCTTCCAATGCGGGTGGGTGTTGGCGCCAGGCGGCATAGGTGGTGGGCCAGGGAAGTTTGGAGGAAGAGCAACGCCAGCTGGTGGGGGCCAAGTACCTTGCCAACCCTGTGGAATAGGTTGTTGCTGCATGAGCTGTGGATTGGGGTGCCAATGTCCTCCTGATTGAGCCATGACGGACCTTTGATAGATACGATAGTCAGTCAAGATTTTAATTACAAGATCGAAGGAGCGCACCAGAATTATACATATACTTGTGACGGACACTTCAACCAGAAAGCGAGAAGAGGTATCGCAAAGGGGAGGTGAGCCTGACTAGTATATACAGCTTCACCGTGACTCGTTGAGCGATGGGGATTCGACAGTATAACTAGTCACTTGCAATCCAGTGAAGAAAGAACTTATAACGCAAATTGTACTGGGTATCGCTAATTTTATATGTTGAAACGAGGCCGACACGGAGGTTAAACGAGCACTAGCACTGGCGAGCCTGCGGCAGAGACTGTGATACGGCGTAACTTGAAGATGCACGACTCGGAAACGCCAAAAGTTGGAATTTGCACAGCTTAATTTCATCCCACCGTATCTCTTTAAGAAGCCTCATAACTTATCTACCAATGCTTTCACAAGGTAAACATTCATGGCCCATCAGCGTGATTGCAAGTGCTTACTGCCATTGCAATTACTAGGATATAGAAACATCAAAGGATGATGAGCTCTATACATGGAAACTTGGAAGCAAATTGGTCAGCGGAAGTAAATCAGGCTGAGCATGGCTCAATCCGTTCACAGCGGACCGTCCACCGGGTTTCAAAATACTCCGTACGTACTATCGAACAACGAAACAACGATATCGCTCCGAGCATCCAGCATCCAGCACATTCTTTTCAGGTAGTGTTGAAAGCTCAACACCTTGCTCCAAGGCTCTCCAACACTGAGATCATTCACTCCACCTGTGACGAGAACAGATTATCGGAGCAGTCGTAACCTGAACGCTTATCCAAATTGCCTTGTAGCCGATCTCGGGCAGCAATTTTTTTATAACACCGGAACTGCTGCAGTAGCCTACCGATGACACCAGACAGTGTCTAGCTGTGAGTCCCTGAGAACCGTCCGTTGACCTCTCATTGTCTCTCAAAGCTATAGTAGTACTGAATGAAGCCAAATTCATCGCACCTTTTTAGATTATTGTTCCGCAGCTCCTGATATGATGCCTTTCCTAGATTTTCTAACAAAACCATCAATAGATGTTGCAAATTCCAAGTGTTCTAGAAGCACCCATATTGGACCAATATGCCAGTGAATCTCACCATATATCGACCTCTTTCCCTCCAATCTACTCAGTCGTGGTGGACGCAGAAGGATGGAAGTGCGAGTATTTCATGCGACTATTCTCTCCCTTATATCCGATGGGAACCACAAGCACCCTTACCATTTGCGAGAACAGTGGGAATTATGAAGGTACCATAAGGGCCAAGAACAATTGCATAGAGTGCCATAGCGTGCAAATCTTCAGTCTCGCCATCGCGCTCCTGTCTCTGCGTGCACCGACTCGTTACGAAACCTATTCATCGAATTTGGAAGCAAGTGGGATTGAAGGGCCTCCTCCTAATCGGTGCTAGATATAAGCGTAAGGTATTTGCAATGGGATACCAAGACAGTGTCCTCATTCGACTAGCCTATACTCGATGGATGAAGTTTTGGGGTCCGACTTGGTGGCCAACGGCATTTTCCGATTACTCTATGATACTCACTCATTGCACATGACCTGGGTACGAATTACTGGCCCATGAGATGTCGCGGACGGGCAAGTATTTCGCGGACCGTGACACTTACTACGCTCAAACACCTCACCAGTGTAGCGTTGACAATACGTGTCGGCGGCGCACTGATGAATCAGTATGCTACTATCCAGGTCATCAATCGTTGCTGGAACACGGTAACACACGGTCAGTCATTGTACCAACTGGGAATCGGATCAGCATGGCGCCTCCACTCTGCAGAAGCGATCTGTCTATCGTCCAATACGGGGTATTCAAGTGCACCCCATGAAAATTTCACGATTACTGACTCGACCTTTCGCCATCACTGGATCTATTAAATATCCCGGATTTCACGGTTGACTCGCAAGAATGTGAAAGGACGAATCTGGAGTATCGTACATGGTACCTTGGAAAGACCATGTACCGTGTTTTGGAATGACATCACTCCAAAACTTGCTGTTCACAAATAATCAAACAATCTTGTCTTTCGATTTTCATCGGACGAATTAGAATGACTACAAATAAGCGATGATGGTGGAGAATGTAGACAGCTTAGGCTCGTGATATTTCATATTGAGCGACTTTATGACAAAACATATAAAATACAGATTCCGTCTGAGTGATACAGATCCGCACGAGCTATGAGTTTCGTGACCATGGACATGGCTCAAGGTCAGGGTATTGAGAAAACCGGACCGTTTGCAGCTGGGTGAGATCTTGCGAGAGTGAACTGAGGTGGGTGTACCCTTTTTGCGTTCAGCGGGCACCCACCGCTCCGAGTTGGACTCTTCTTTTGAGGTGGAAATCTGAATGAAGGGTGGTAAGTATCGAGTAGATGATATTTATGTGAATTCTCACTTGAAGTGCTCTTAAATCTCGTTTTAGTTGGCTTTTAATGGAGGGCGTATTTCGCAGCGACTGAACCAGTCAAATAACTTGTCTTATTCTGTAGAACTCAAGTTGACTTGGTTTGTCGTTTGGACAGGCGCGGATGTAGCAATATTTTGTTAATACTCAGTTTCTCACCAGCACTATTTCCTCTTCCTTACTGGCTCCATCATCCGTCACAAGCTCGTCACTAGTGCGCTGGGCGGCTCTGCCCACACCTGCCCCGCGCACAGGGAGTTGTCTGGGAGACGATGATGAGGAGAATGTGACACCATGGATTTTGGTGCCATCTTGAACCTATCGTGTGTATGTAGGCAAAGCGCTCACTTTCCTCATGCAACGACAGCATCGAGCGTTGATGAAGTGTCCAAGTCTTTGTCGACATTTTTTCCTTCATGCGCTCATAATTTAAGGCTGGGGCGATTTCCAAATAGCGATAGCCAGTGATACAACAGATGAATGACAAGTATAAAAATCCAGAAATAAGACCGTGGAAGGGTCAGCATGGCCAGGGTGAGAGATCATCGTAAACACACGGAGGACAAGAGGAAGAATTATCGAGCATAGAATTCAAAAAGAAAGTCCTCATGACTGATCCGACGAGGAAGAATGACGAGTAAAGGAAAATCCACAGCAGTTAACTTCGTAGGTGACTTCTCTCATTCTACCAGTTGAGCCCGGTGTTAGTGTTGATTGTATTCGAGAGCCTTGTACCCCCACTGCAGCTTGGCCTAGTGGCTTTGAACCGTTGGCCTCGTTGCAAGTCGTAGCATGTCTCATAGCTGCGGCCACTTCTGCCTCGGTGGGCGGGGTAATGCCATATCTCTGTTGATATATTTATTTCAATAAGACGAACAATGGTGAACCACCCACGTCTTCCTCGCGAGCAGCAGCTACATCGACGGTGCGGCTGGAGGTTCCTATAGGCAATAATTTGAAACTCCGGGGCTGGCGCGGTGTTGAATTTGCAGGTTGAGTACCGAGATTTGAGGAACCAAAAAAATTGCGCCAATGAAGGCGAGATGATGTGCTTGCAGGCAGAGCTGGACGAGGAGACGTGCGATCTATCTCATTGCTCCAGAAGTCATCGCCCTATATCAGTGTCAGACGAGAGAGAGGTAATGAACGCGAAACTGTACTGACATATCTCGCCAAGCCTCTCTTTCTGGCCTGCTGTGTAGCGACCAGACGGGCGTTGAGAATCTAATGAAATAATTGAGCGAAGGATGTCGTTCGCAACTGATTGTCGTACATCTCTTGATTGAGCACCACGTCCCTATTCGAAAGGTGAGATCCTATATGACAGAGAAGTATAGATTAATTGCCTTGAGCTTCGCGTCGGGCTTTGCATTGCCATCCACACTCTAAAACAACGTCCAAACCTGTAGTAAAGATGTTGAAACACAATGCGCATGCGCACCTCAACTTGGTCCCCACCATGCTCTTTGAGCGCTGCTTCCAGGCTCCATACATATATTTTTGCATCAACTCCAGCACTGGCAATGTATTTTCCATCAGGAAACATGACCACATCGAAGAGTTCTTCGTCATGCAAGAGGGGATCCCCGACTTGCTGATTCGTCTCGAGATCCCAGATGCGAGTGGAGCAGTCAGTTGACGCACTAACAAGATGGTTTCCATTGGGGGTAAGACAGAAAGAATTGACACTGTGGGTATGACCCCGAAGAACGGCAAGCTACTTCCCATCGATGAACTGCCATATTCGGATGGTGTTATCGACTGACGCAGAGAATATACGCGCGCCGTCCTTGGACCAACACAACGACGTTACCGAGTGCTCATGTCCTTTGATGAGTGTGAGAAGCTTGCCGTCTTTTGACCATACACGGATAATTTCATCCACCCCACCGCTCGAGAATTTGTCGCCTTTTGGAGAGTATTTCACAGCGAAAACCCAACCATGACCGGCCTCTATCGGTGGTGCGATTGGTCGACCAGTATGCGGATTCCAGCGTCGTATGGTCCCGTCTCGCGACCCACTCACTATCTCCAGGGCATTGGGGAACCAATCAATGCACCATATTGCATCATTATGCCCTTTCCAGGGGTCACCAATCATGCTACCCTTCCGTATGTTCCAGAGTAGTAGTTCGCCGTCTGCACTTCCACATATGACCATCTTTTCATCGGCAGATACTGCTAGTATAGTCACCCCTCCTCCATCAATGCACAATGCCTCTCCTACCGACTCTCCATCTCTTGTCCACTGGCGCATGGAACCGTCCTCCGATGCGCTCAGTATGTTGCAACTAGTGCCCAAGCAGGCAAGGCTCCATATGCATCTGGAGTGACCTTCGATGAAGCGCTCCGGCATCAAGCACCTTGTCGGACGTTCTGGCACTGGTTTTTTCCATGATGTGGTCCGAGTTGTATGGTTAACGAAGTAGGACCGACCGACGGGTGAGATGTGCCATTCACATCCAGGAACAACGAGATCTCCAGGAGCATCTATGCTAGCCATGAGTCCCTCGCTCCAAATAATACTTTTATCTGCGCTCACCCAGTCGCACTCCTGGTAAAGGTCGGTTGAATGAAGTCATTATGAGCGTGTCATCTTGGTATTGCGTTGTGCCATCCAACACCTCAAACTGATGCCACAGTGGAGGGAGTGCCTCATTCCCGCCTGCTTTTCATTCAGTAAGTCAGTGGGTACAAACCGAATTGTTTACCTGCCCAACGAGCGTTCTGGCGGTGCTGTGCACCATAGCGTGGCAGATCCTTCGCGCTCGTTCGAAGAGGTGGAAGAACAGACACTGCCGGTGAGTCTGACAGCGCTTCTTTCCGCCTTGCCGATGTGCTTGACTCAGCCTCTTCATGGGGCATAACTCTGATTGAGAAAAGCCGACCTCCTCCACAGATGAGTAGATAGTGAGGGACGCTCGAGATCGCGCAAAACTAACGATCGAGGATCAGAAAAAATAACAAACAACGTACAGCTCCGTCATCCTTCTTATCATTTCGTTGTGTTCTTGATGCCCGTCTGGTCCGTAAACAGCAGGCCAAAAAGAGAGGCTCGGCAAAATATGTCGGTACAGTGTCGCGTTCCTGACCTTTGTGTAGCCTGTCACCGATATACGTGGTAATAACCTGTTAAATTTTCGTTTTTGCATGGCGTAGTTGCAGGTGTTTTGTTTTAGTGGTAATATTGCTATAGCCTCGAAAGCAAGGTGACCTCCGGCCCTAAGGTGACTTGTTTAAGATTGACTTCAGATGCTGCCTGGTCATTACACACGTCTCGTCATTGTTTGCACTAAATCTGTCAGCGAGCGCCAAGATATGGAGTTTTGCTTGAGCTCGACATATATCGAGATAGCTGGGTCATCGACAGTGCAGTGACATTGAACCGTGATGTAATGAAATCAAACATGCAAACAATGTTACGCGCCTAGTATTAGCCACTTCTGCAAAGTGTGATCAACAAGGAGGAATCCATTATGGACCAGTATCCAGAGCGTTGATATGACCGTCTAGTTTTTCACTCTCGTCATGATGCGTACACAAACCAAGTCACCCACTCCCACGGACTCCTACCAGGGTGGCCGCAGTGACGTTCCCATTGATCAAACATTATGTTCACCATGAAGACTATGCGCTCCACCAAGAGCTATATCCAAAAGCAGAACCGACTTCCCGAGTGTGTATTCAGGTCGTGATTCCGAGGACACAGGTATGGGTGATGTGAAAAGGGAGGTGCGTGACAGAAGAGAAAGGCCACACTCGTCACTGTATCATCCCGAGTAGATTCATGGGCAAGGGCATGTGTCATGTGTCATCCCGATGCCGGTCACTAGCACGGTTGCTGGTCACATTAGGATTCTACATCGAACACCAACTGACAATTCGAGGCTGTTTGAGCAGAGTGTACAACTTGAAAGCTTGAACCCCGTCGGAAATGACTGCTGATAACATAATCTATTCCTTTTGAAGACAGGCCCTATGATAGTATGATAAAAGTCACTAGCCTCCGACCACTATTTCAGTTTCAGTTTCAGTTTCAGTTTCAGTGTCAGGCAGACCGCCGATGCGACGATGCCGACCGCTATGACGGTGATGGCGACTGTCTCGACATTGGATATGCTGCCTCATAAACCGTCCAGCAAACCTGCAAAGGTTCGTTGTAACTTGTCGATGGAAGCAACTCTTGAATCACTGTACAACCGTGCAAGCTGCAGCGCTGAGCAAGAGCATTATGTGGCGTTCGTCACGGTACGCGTAGAACGTTCACACGCAGATCAGGTGATAGTAGAAAGTCGACTGTGTAGCCTGACTCAGGGTTGACTCACGGGACTCCCAGGCTATCGATATCCCCGAAAGGGTGTGGTCGAAAGAGTTACCTGCTGCGCAAGGCCTACTTTTTATTAAACTCGAGATCTCCACCTTCGTCTACCCCTGCCTCCCGGCCGTGCTACTAAGAACTGGGGCTGTAATTAAACTATGTCATCAAAGGAGACTTTCACGACGAGCAGCCTCTCGCTGAACTTGACTGAGGACTGGGACCGCTCAAGTGATATAATCGTGCCTCAGACGCAGGTGCCACGAAATTCTCTGCTGTTTTCGGGAGAAGAAGCGCGGGACGACTGTAGCACACCTGGGGCAGAGGGGAGTAGGAAAAGCAGGTCACTGAGTGAGCTCATGCGGCTCCATGCCGAGAAGGGGACCGATGTGACCTTCAACGTTGAGGAAGCGAGTCGCGTAGCAGATGTTCTCAAGCAGTGGGTGAGTCTTTTAGAATCATGGGGGCACCGTCTCCCACACCTAACACATTTGGTTCATTCAATGTCGTGGCACAGATAAATTCGGGAACTTCTCCTTATGAGGACGAGGACGACTTCTTCTCCCGTGCGAACGATGATATGTCACTAGGCACAAAACGTTCATTGCAATCGGGAGACTTCAGTGGCCGAACGAGAGGGCAGAGCGAAAGCGTTGTCTCGCGCTAGTCCCTACCAAGATCGCTTTCAATTTCGCTCTCCGTCTCTTTCATAGCTCTTTAGGTGATAATTTACGACCTCTGATGATGCCGATGACTTCATGACCACTTACTCTACTCTTACACCAGTTAGTAGTCCCCATTCTTTGATTTGTAACCCACAGGCCACGGCTATGACCTTTGCTACTGAGTTGTGAAAAGTAACCCCTCACTTCCCACAAAGAAACCACAAACGATCCAACTAAGAATATCTGCGAGCAAGACAATGGAAGGGAAAAATCAATGCGTGTGATCAAGGCCAAGACAGGAATGACTCGTGCGTCCAGCACTCGGACGGCCCCAAGGCCAAGATGGAAATTTATGGAGAACTAAAGCCAAAGCTCAGGTTCAGCTAGACATAGTTTCTTTACTTATGCCATCGTCAAACACGAACCCACCGATGACACGCTCGACGTATCCGCATACTGCTCGTGCACAAGAAATTGTCTGGAGGATGTTGAGGAGCATATAGCGACACTGGGAGGGATACGACTTCGAACTCTTTGCGCCAGCTGCATATCTTGGTTCTGAGATCTGAGCCTTGGGCCTGCAGATGCTTTGTATCCCGTGTCTTTATGTTACTTTACAATTCATGTTCTTTGCAAAGTCCCTTCGTGTCAACATTACATCCTCCGTATGTTGCAGCCTGCCCTTGAATAGGACGTTAACAGCTGTACTGTGTTGATAGACATTCACGATATGTGTTAGGTTTGTCTTGTCGACAGGGTTCGTGGAAACTGAAGCGGACCAGAGAAATGAGTGTTTTGGCATATAGAATCTGAACAGCCCCGTTCAATGGAGTAGCCAGACATGCAACAGGCATGCAATGATAACATGGCGTGATAAAGATATGGTACATACCAGTGCAGGTGCACATATATAGGAGGGAACGGGCGTAAATGCGCACGAAAAAGCGAATGACAGAGTTCGAACAAATGACCTCACGACCGATGCGAAGTGGGACGACGACGACCAATATAAAATCCACAGCAGCTAACCTCATAGGAAACTTCTCCAGTCCCACCACTTGCGTCTTGTGTTTCCGTTGGTCGTCCTTGAGATCCTTGTACAGCTGCTACAGGTTGAACAGGTTGCGCTGAACTATTGGTCTCATTGCCATTTGTACGTTGCATGGCTGCAGCGGCTTCAGCGTCAGATTCAGGAGTAATGCCATATCTCTGCGTTGCGTTTCAGTGGAGTGAAAGAGGAGCTATAGGGAGCCACTCACGTCTTCATCGCGAGCAGGGGATACAAACACGGACCGTCTGGAAATCTCTATAGGAAATAAGTTGAAATTCCAGTGCCGGGGCTCGCGCGATAGTGCTCGGGGTGAATTTGCAGGTCGCGTGCCGACACGTAGGGAGCTGAACAAACTACGAAGGAGAGACGATGGACTTGCAGGCGGAGTTGGTACACTGTTTGTATCATTGCCAAAGAAGTCATTGCCCTATATCAAAGTCAGGTTAGCAAAAGCTGAGGATTTAAACCCGATGCTAACATATCTCCCCATGCCTCTGTTGTTCGCGTACTGTTTGGATACAATCCGACGGGAGGCAAGGTCCTAGCAACAAAAATCAGTAAAGCATGAGATTGTTCATGATTGATTGGCGTACATCTATCGGTCGGGTTGGACGTCTCTAGTACAAAGGTGAGACAAAGCAGGAAAGAGACGCAGGACTGACTTGCCTTGAACTTTGCATCGGGCTTTATATTGGCATCACCCGTACCCTAAACAACAATTGGAACCTTTAGAAAACAGAATACACGTCAAAATACAATGCACATACGCACACCCTGCTGTTTGAGCGCTGCCTCCATGTTCCAAACATAAATTTTTGCATCTTTTCCACCGCTGGCAATGTATTTTCCATCGGGGGACATGACAACAGCCAAGACTTCGTCATCATGCAGGAGCGGATCTCCAACTGGCTGATTTGTCTTGAGATCCCAGATGCGAACGGAGTAGTCATTTGATGCACTGACGAGATGGCTTTCATCGGGGGAAATATAAATGCACTCGATCGTGTTGGTATGACCCCGAAGAACGACGAGTTCCTCCCCATCAATCGACCGCCATTTCCGGATGGTGTCATCACTTGACCCGGAAAATATGTGTCCGCTGTCCTTGGACCAACACAACGATGTCACCCAATTGTCATGTCCCATGATCACCATGAGAGGCTGCCCGTCATTTGACCACACACGGATCATCTTGTCATCCCCGCCGCTCATGAATTTGTCGCCCTGCAGAGAGTATTTGATAGCATTCACCCAACCGTGACCAGTCTCTATTGGCGGTGCTATTTGTCGGCCAATATCCGGGTTCCAGCGTCGTATAGTGCCATCTTCTGACCCACTTGCTATCTCCAGGGAATTGGGAGACCAATCGAGGCACCTCACTGGACCATTGTGCCCCTCCCATGGATCGCCAACCATACTGCCCTTCTTCATGTCCCACAACCGTAGTCTGTGGTCTGCACTTCCGCCCACAACCATTGTTTCATCTGGAGACACAGCCATCGAGCCTATCGGTGTCCCATGGCTATGCAAAGGCTTTCCTACTGGCTCTCCGTCACTTTTCCACTGGCGAATTGAACCATCGTCCAATGCGGTCAGTACATTGCAACTGGTGCCCAAGCAGGCAAGACTCCATATACATGTAGAGTGACCTTCGATGATGCACTCCGGTGTCAAGCTCCCTGCCAGACGTTCTGGAATTGGTTTCTTCCATGATGTGGTCCGAGTATTGTGGTTGACGAAGTAGGACCGACCGAGTGGTGAGATGTGCCATTCACATCCAGTAACAAAAAGAGCTGTAGGATAATCTATGCTTCACCATCAGTCCCCCACACTCGGTGACACTTTTCCCAATCACCTAGTCGCACTCCTGGTAAAGGTTGATTCCATGAACTCAAGATCAGCGTGTAGTCTTGATAAATCGTTCTACCACCCAACACCTTAAACTCGTGCCACAGCGGAGGGAGCGCTTCATTCCCGCCTGCTTCTTGTTGAGTAAGTCAGTGGGTATCCCAACACAATTTGCTCACCTTCCCAGAGAGCATCTTGGCGGTGCTGTGCACCATATGGTGGTGGATCCTTCTCTCTCGCTAGAGGCCTCATACGTGCCGATGAGCCCAACCGCACTTCTCTCCCTTTGGCTGACATGCTTGACTCAGCTTCTTCGCGGTGCATGACCCTGATCGAGAAAGGATGACGTGCTTTACAGACAGGTAGACAATAAGCCTTGAGATAATGCGCGAAATAAGAGTCGAGGAGAAGAGATTGTGGGTGTGATGAACAGACCTGCTAGGCGCCTAGATTTGATTGATGCTGTGGCTGCTAGAAACTTCGTTGAAAACGCACGTTAGTGGCAGTGAGGCGACTTCTGTTCAGACTTCGATGCACCTCGGTTTGTTCCGTCTTACATATCACCGAGCGTTTGCACCAAATCCGTCGGCGACGAGCGCTAAAATATGGAGTTCGCTTGAGCCTGGACCAACAGTGAGAGTCAATTTTGATCGTAAGAAATGAACATGCAAAAACGCAGTTACACGCGCGGAGACGCCTCTGAGAAGTGTGACCAAATAGAGAGGAATGCGTGGTATGTATACATACATACAGTGGTAGCATGTCGGAGTCGTCATCCATGGATGGATGACCATCCTAATCAACGATCAATGTCCTCAAGGGCGTTGACTCCCTCCCCAAGCGCATCTGGCGTCCAGTTCTGCACTCTTTTATCACGGCACCACAGCCCAGGCCGCCCACCACCTCCCGGATCACGTTCCCACCGAACATCAAGTTCCCCGTGAAGGAGACCTTGCCCGCCACCGAGAGCAGGATTCCAGAATGCAGAGCCGACTTCTCCAGAGGTAGTTTCAACGCGTGAATCCGAAGAAATTGGCGTTGGGGGAGGGAGGTGCATGAGGAGAAAGGGCACACTGGATCCGAGTGCACGAGTGAGGGTTGCGGTGGTGAATTTTGATTCTGAGAGGAGGAGCGCTACTGTACCCAGTTCAGACACAGGTATGGAAGATTCGGAAGGGACGCGGACTTGAGTGTGCATATGCCATACGCCTTCCATCTCGCGAACATAATTTGGTGAGAATTTCTTCTTCTCTGCTTTACATTGCGCAAGGACGCGAATGCGTCTACGGGGAGGCGTGATTGGTGTGGACTGGGAAACTGAGCTGAGGGGAAGCCACCACCAGCCCAGCAAGTCGACACCACCATCAGATTTGCCACCGACGCGTTTTAGTGACATGGAGAAATATTCTTGGAGTAATTGAAGAGACCGTTGCTCGAACGCTGTTCCACGCGCGACTGTTGATAGCGTCCTATGCATCACGGCTTGACTTCTATACGGCCTTTGTCTAAGATCTGCTTTGGTTAATTTTTAATGACTGAGGGCAGGAAGCGCGAGATTTAGGAGTTTGCAACCCGGATACAGCTAACGCAGTTACAAGTTCTGGGGGATGGGTCTGCCAGAGCCCAATTAAAGGTTGGTCAATCGTATTCTTTCGTGACTTCGTCTAGTAAGGGACAACCGAAACCAATCCGGAAAAACCCGGGCTACTTCACTTCTGCTTGAACCTCTTCCTCCACTTCCGAAAATCGACATGTCTTAGTGCGTCTCTCTTTGTGCATATCCAGCTACTAACCCACTCACCGGATTGCCAGCGTCATCTTTGGCCGCGCCATTAAAACCGAGTACCTCACGTTGGGCACACTCTTCGCGACCGGCGGTGCCGTGTTTGCATCCCTCGGTGGAAAGAAGGATTCTGCATCTTCAAGCAAACCTCTTGCAGAGCGCGTTAAAGAGGCCGTACCTATAAATGCAGGGTCTAGGTGCGTTTATTCTTACTCTCACTTGCCTGCAGATACAGACTAACGCTGGTTTACAGTGAAGAGGAACAATTGTACGTGTTTTATAAGGACCAAATGACTTGTGCTGTAGCACGGACTGACCAGAATGAACAGTATCAAGAACTTTATTGCAGAAGCCGAGAAGGAGGGCGGAGTAGCGCATCATTGATTCGGGTTCTCGTATTAATATACAATGCGAAGCGGGCCAGCATGTAGTTACTAGAGACATACCAGCACAGTGATAGAGATCTTTCTTGCTCTCATCGTTATTCCCGTCAATGTCTACGCCTATGTCAGAAGTGCTTCCTTTTTGGCTCATAATTGTTCTAAAGTGACTGCGTTACTGTTAAATTTCACGGTCGTTGCATTGCAACTGCCAGATCATCAACTAGTTGTAACTGTGTGACTTACACCAACAACACTCTCTCACTCATTCCCTCACGAACGTCCATGTCTTCTGCCATATAACGACACCCACACAACAAAGTCAAGTATATATCATCATGACCATCAACATGGACCATAATGGCAGCACCACACGCAAACACCTGACCCTCTTGAACACTTCCAACTCGCCCACAGCAGCGAGTTCTCTTCCTTCACCGCCCTACTCACCCCCTCCAAGCCGCAGTACACCACCCAGTAGTGCCCACACACGAGGCGTGTCTCCCAACGACGCGGTTAAAGCCCTCAAAGCTACCCGCCGGCAATCTTCCATCTCCTATATATCCTCCCGCGTCGATGTATTCTCGCGACACGGGACATCCACGCCCACAACCGTGGCTGATGCCTCGATAGCAACGGATACGGCACATGGAACGGGAGGTCTATTCGAAGGACACAAAAGGACTTCACGCTCAATGAAAAGACACACTATGGTAGGGCTCGAGGAGTTGCGCGGATTAAACGCAGTTGGGGAAGCCCGCGCACATGCAAGCGTTGGGAGTGCCAGTGCCAACGGGGGCGTAGAGAGAGCTGCATTGACATTGGCTGAGAAGTACGTCCGGATTTCCGCGTACCTATATTGATGCCAACGGAATTTAAATTTCAGGCACGCCGACCTCCTACACGCAATTGCAGCCGCTGAGAGTAGACGCCTCGAGCTAACTGGTCAACTGGCTGTTGTTGAAGGGGATCTGGCAGAACGTGAGCCCTTCCTTGATCTTTCATTTCGTCCTTTTGTACCTTCTTCCTCGGTGCCGTCGTTCCGCATTATATCCATCATCACACACTGATCAAAGCGAGCTGACCCTTTTTTGTGTCATAGTAAAACGAAAATGGGAGCGTATCGTCAACCGTGAACCATACCACCCCACTCTTCCCTCCTCAGCGCCCACTGCTTCTGTCGTAGATGGCCTCAAAGAAGGCGTAAGATTGCTCGCAGCGGGTCTGAGCGACCTAAGCGACCTCTCTTCTCCAGTCTCCTCACCGGCTCCTCCAATAAATACAGAGGAAACAGCAGGTGTTCCAAGGCGACACGCACAGCATGTGAGCGGCTCGTCCACATCAACATCGACGCGACCCTCGATGAGTTCCGTGTCATCTGTCTGGGACGAAGACATTTCCCTTTCTTCTGGTACCGGCGCGGAAAACAGTCAACGACATTTCACGAATCCAGCACGAGACCAAGAAGTGTCAAGAGCGAGACAAGAAAAAGTCTTCCGTCGGAGGTCGCGCGATCTTTCTCATCCTCCGACTGCATTTACGAGACATGCTAGTTCCTATAATAGTACGAGTACTAGTGTGGACCTCGGGCGAGGGAGCATCGAACTGGACTCGACTACAGAGATCATTCAGGGTACATTCAATCCAGAAAAAAACGCGTCCGTTACAGCTGTGAGCATAACGGCTTCAGAACTCGATGCAGACGGTGCAGGGTCTCGGGAGACACCAAGCCAAAACACGCTTCGCATCAAACGCTCCCCCCTAGCATCGGCTTCATCGATGCCTGGCGCTAGATCGCTTGCTGTAGCTGGTGGGGGTTGGGGGAACGTCGGTCGCAAGCTTGGAGGTGATGTGTGAGTGATGTTCCCTTCTCGCTTCTCTGTTTGTTTGGCACATCCACCGCCGCGTTTCGTCACATTCAAACTAACACCCTATCACAGATTCTCCAAAAGCCAGAAACGAGCCTCCAGTCTCCTCTCAGACGTCTCCCAATCCATCGTATCAGCATTAACCCCAGGCCCGGTAGCTACCTCCCCTGCACCAGTCCCAACATCAATACAAACATCAACACCTTCACTTTTCCCATTCCCCTCATCCCTCCGCACGCCCTCAAGCAACACCACCTCTTTACGCAGTTCCTTAGGCACCCCATCATCAAACACGAGCTCTACACTGACGCGCCCCAGGTACCCGCACGCTCGCATTCATACCCACGTTCCTGCCCCGCGCACAAACAGTTGGCTGGAGGATGAGGATGATGAGGATACGGTAAATGCTGGGAGAGTTATGATGCCATCTGTGCTTACGCTCGCCTCTCCATCTGCGCCAATGCGCCAAGCGCCCAATTCGCTCGCACCCAACAAAGAAACAGCGACGACAAGTTTCGATGACGACGACTGGAATTGGTAGCAGTTACCGTTGTCCGCTTTTGACGTTCTCTGGCTGTTTTTGGACGATGAAAATTAGGCTCTACCTGAGTGCGCGCGAGGCGTATACGGTATTGTATGTTTATACTATAGATATTCGCGTATCCTTTGTCCGTGCAGGTTGGGGTGGCAATAAGCTTTGATATGGATGACAGCGGCGGAAGATAAAAGTTGAGTGCGTAGACGGGAGGTATGATTATAGATATTCGTTGTATTTTTTTGGTCCTGTGCAGTATTACTTGTGCTTGATGTGTTGTTGCCATCATAAGAGTCGAAATTAATTGCATGTACTTGCTGGGTTAGAAATAAATTTTGCTCTGATTGGATTAGCATCTATGAGCAGTCCAACGAGACGTTGCTATATGACATTCATTCGTGTAGATACATTAATTGTTTGTCGGTACGAGGTATATAGGGCGGGGTGCGAGATAAACCATAAGAGCGTAATGATAAGAACAGGAGAAAAAGCTTTCGAGTGATGAAAGAAACAGTTTGGAATTACCTCCTGTCTTCCGTGACGCGTGACGTCGGGGGGAGCAGCTGTAGACAGGCATGCAAGCATGGGAGACTTGCAGGGATAAGCAGAGACGGTGTCAAAGATGGTGTCCATGAAGGGAAATGATTTTTTGTCGAAAGAAGGTAAGAGAGGGTCAGGCAAGACGACGCTAATGGAACTAAGATGGGCGGATCGCTATAGGGTATCGATCTCAACATTTCATTTGTTCGACATGGGAACGAAATATTAATATTGAGATACTCGGCTCGCGGATGCAGCTCGGCCGAGTTGCAAACTTAATTGTGAAGCGAGTAGCTAGGAGTTCCCCAGTTGACGAGTTTGTTGCTCTGAGTGATCGATATCGATGAGTAGTGCTTCTAGAGATTTTCAATGGGACGTCATGCGATTAGATGCATAGCGGGGTATAAGATAATCCATGAGAGCGCAGGAGACAGGTGAAAAAAAATGTAGAGTGGTGAAAGAGATGGCTGTCGGGATATCGATGTTGATAGCACTATGACTAGTCTGCATATACTTCATGCAAACCGAGCAGATCCCACACTGGTTTTTGATCCGAATAAACAAGTTGCACTAGCTGTGTCGGAGCCTGCCGCTTTGTTTATTTCTTGACTCAGGGGACTTTCGCATTGGACACCAGTTGTCCGTTGTACGTTGATGTGAAGCACCGCTGTCCCTTCGCGGGCGCTGGTGTCAGGCTCTGCATACACCGTCTGTACATTAAGACACATACGTAGTGACCAGTGACTAGTGACTGGCCAGTGGTACGGTAACATTATGTCAGCAAATATTGGTTCTAAAAAGGGAATTAGGTTTAGACTAGTTTTCCTATTATAGTAAGTGCTTCTTCTTACAGTATGACTCACTGGTGGCAACGAAGGTTTGCGATCCCCATGTGTTTCAAACTTTTCGACTGAAAGATTACAGCGTTTTGCAACTTGCTTGTGTGGTGCTGAGATAGGAGAATGCCCCTTTGACTTCGCCCGACAATGGATATTTCTAGAAGTAGCTGTCAGAGCTGTTGGCAACTTTGTCGAGACGCTCAAAGTTATCGTTAATCAGGGATGGTACTTGGGGGCCACCAGCATGGACCATATTCTATCAGCCGTGAGCGCCCGCGACCCTGTTTTCGTGTTTTTAAAGTTGTATACAGAGTGCATATTATTATGTACTAATTCTCTGCCAACCCTGGGTTCTGCTATCTCCTAGGCACAACCAGTTGCTGCACAGTGCACACAATATACCCGGCGGACTCGGGTTCCCGGACTCCACGACTTTCAAACTTTCAGGTTAAATCAACGCTAGACCCTTGTTGAGTACTCAGTACTCAGCCATGTATAGTAATTATACCTCGTTTGACAGGTCTGTGACGTTTTGAAGTCACTAACTGACCTTCGCTGAGATGACTGGAACGTTGAATGCATCATATAGTCGTAAGTGTGTACATAACTTATTGATAGCTAGCGACTAACGCTCCGCTTAAATAGAGCAACTGAAAAGTTTCCATTCCTAGTTTGCAAGATTTTATTCAGACGAGGATAGATCATAACTATGGTCGCATTTGCTGACCTTTCACTCTCCTTTCTTTTTGGCCTCTCTGGCCTCACTGAACCCGATACTTCTTCAGGATCTGCCGATGCAGGAAATGTCCATGTTCGAAGCGCAGTTTGCGAGCAGATCGCATCAGAAGTCTCGTCCAGCTCCAAAGTGTATTACGCCGGTGCGTACTTCCAGTCAAGTCCTAATTTGGTAGCAGTGAACCCAAATGGCTACAGGCTCGACTCAATATACCAAGGACAATTATCACTGGTCTACGTCTAGCACTCAGGCCTCTCAATGTTCCTTTGAGCCTGCAACAGCTGAGGACATTGGAATCGCGGTATGTGCGAGGCCAATAAATTCAGTACTCGCCTCCTGATGTCCTTCATAACAGCTCCGAATTTTGGGACAGACGCAGACACCATTTGGTGTGAGTAACAATAACTTCAACCTCCATTATATCTTAATAACTGAATTTCACCAAGGTTAAAAGTGGAGGACACACCACGAATGCCGGTTTTTCATCGACGCCAGGTGTCGAAATTGCAATGTATTCCTTTTCAGATATCGTGTATAATTCGGCAACACAAACAGTGGCTTTGGGCATGGGTTTAATATGGGATGATGTTTATGTTGCACTCGAGCCGCATAACATGACTGTCGTAGGGCCGCAAATGACTGGCGTTGGAATCGGAGGGATTGCTTTGGGAGGAGGTATCGTTTTATTAAGGCCTATGACAGAAATGAAGCTCACTTTGTTTGTTCATTAGGATATTCATATTTGACTGATCAGTACGGTTTGAGCATCGACAGCGTCGTAGCCTACGAACTTGTTTTGCCCAATGGAACAGTGGCTGAGATCACAGATTCCACAAATCCAGATTTGTTCTTTGCGTTGAGGGTGAGTTTCCAGCGGCCTGATCGCATCGACTATCTTAACTTTCTGCGAAACTTCAAGGGGGGATTCAATAACTTTGTGCGTAGCACCAACTGATCTGTTGACGAGCGCGCTGACAATAATAGGGCATTGTGACGACAGTTACTGTCAAAACATTTCCTCAGTCTCTAGTCTGGGTAAGGACTCGAAGTCTAGATAACTGTGAATTAACTCATGTCTCATGTGCAGGGCGGAATTGTCACATATTCGCAAAACCAATGGGAAGCGGCAAGCTTAGCTATTGCCAACTTTGCGGCGAATGTCACCGATCCAAAGGCATCCATGTACAACGCATACAGCACTATCTCTGGAGTGGTGTGACAGCTATCACCATTCTCTGCAAGTGACTTACGTATTGCGTTGCAGGCGGTAATGGCGAATATCCTCTTTTATGATTCTCCAACACGCCCTGAGGGCATATTCGACGAGTTCTTGTCAATTCCTGCTATCGTAAAAGCCGTTTATACCAGACCCTACGCAGATCTCATCCAGGCTTTTCCCTTAAATGCTCTTTCTGACCTTAGGTAAGTTGACGTGGAACATAAGACCGTCTACTCTACTCACCTGAAGACAGAACCGTGTTTAGTTCAGTGGCAGTGGTGGAGTATACAGTGCCTGTGTTGGACATGATTGCGAATGAGACACTGGTAACCACTCTTTCCTTTTGATTTGGACGCACTGCTAACGCACATGATATTGGTCAGTTCTGGAGCACAGCATTGGCAAACTCCAGTGTTTCATTTGTCTCATATAGCGCAGACCTCTTCTTGCCCACTATCTACGACCATGCGACTTCGCCGACCGCATACCCACCGTCACGGAGTCATGGTTACTCCTACGCCGATTTGTTCTTTGGTTGGACAGATTCGAACTTTGATGACACAATATTTGACGCTGTCAACGCAAGCACCCAGAATATGATACAAACACTCACGAATTTCGGCCAGGACATCGCGAATGTTGCCATGTACCCGAACCACGCGCCTCCTGGCACGAGTTTAGAGAGCATGTATGGTGATAATGTACCTCGTTTGCAAGCCATTAAGAACGCTGTTGATCCGGATAATGTGATGGGATTGACGGGTGGTTGGAAATTCTAATACTAATTCAAACACAAAGATGTAGACTCACATTTGTTTTCACTTATACCCACTTGTCTATACTGGAATATTTTACATACACTAATTACTATGTACCTGCAGTCGTTTTGTGTTCCTCATTGAGTGATGACGAGCCGGTATCAATCAGCACAAACCAATTGTCGTAGGGCACAAAAAGCGCTGGCTGCGCCTCTTCATAAAAAAATATCTGTTGCATAGACAAGTAAAATACAATGCATTCAACTTGTCAAATAGTGCGTAAAAGTGCATGAGAGAAGAAAAATCTTGGGTGATGTCAGAGGACCTCACGTCTGCCACGACGTCGGACGAGCACAACCAAACTGCAGCACCTCACCAGGACTTCATAACAACATTCTCCCACCCCATCAATCGAACCTTGTATTTGTGGTCCTTGAGACCCATGTGCCTCTGCTGCCAGTGCAATGTGCACCTGTTGCGTGATTTGTATCGAATTGGCATTATTGCTGTCTGCACTTTTCACAGCTGTAGTCCTTTCTGCATCAGCATTAGCAGCAATGCCGTATCTCTGCAAATTGAATAGTATCAGAAGGGGAAATATTGCTGATGACCAGTGCTCATATCTTCATTGCGACAAGGGGCAACAACAGAGTCAGAGTCAACATGCTTAGTGATTATCACGGGGAGAAATTTGGAATTCCAACGGTGGGATTATAAGTGGTATTAGTTGCTGCGCATCAGTAGGTCGAGTTAACGGCAGGAACTTGAATGAATTGCGCCGACGAAGGGAAAGTGCCGTTAATGGACGGTCATGCATTCATGACCCGAAAGCAGCCACGCAACAAGGCGTCAGCGTCAAATTCGTATCAGTACCCCAGAAGTCAGACTAGTCATGGCCCTGTGTCTACGTCAGGCTTACGAGAGCTGAAAATAAAACAAAAAAAAAGAAGCAGATACTGACATATTTTACAAAGTCTCCATTGTTAGAACTTGGCAGACCGTTAAAGGCCAGACGCGCGTCAAAGGTCCAATGATAAAGACGGATGAGATCTGTTCATAAATGATTGACGCACATCTCTAGACGGAGCGCTCCTGCGCGTCCCTGGTAAAAAAGCAAGAGTATGCGAGACGCAATGACTTGCTTACCATACTGGTCGCCAGTCGGGCTTTGTAATGTTTGAACTAAAATCTTACATAAGCCGCTAATGACAGCATGATGAACGGTACACATTGTACTGTAACATAGATAATACGCACGCCAACACGATCACTGTCCTGCTCTTTGAGCGCTGCCTCCAGGTTCCATGTATAGACTTTGGCATCTATTCCAGCACTGACAATGTTGTTTCTATTGAGGGACATGGCAGGGTCGAAGAGTCTGTCGTCGTGTGAGAGCTGGCCTTTCAACTGGTTTATTGAGATTCCTGATCGGCGAATTGAGCGGTCACCGGTCACTGGTCATTCAATGTGCTAACAGTAAAAGGCATTCGTCTAGGAATAGACAGAGTTCACACCACGGCCGGAATGACCTCAAAGAACGAACGAACTCCTTCTCACAATTGATGGCCATTTTCGGAGTGTTGCCAACTGATGCGGAGAAGATGTGTGCCGTCGTTGGACCTCCACAGCGATATTGCTGCGTCTTCACGTCCTTTGATCTCGAATAGCAGCTTGCTGCCCTTTGATCATACTCGGATCAACTTGTCCTCCCTGCTACTCATAAATTTGTTGCCTTGTGCAGAATATTTGACAGCTAGCATTCAGTCGAGACTGGGGGTGCTGTTTGTCGGTCAGTATCTGGGTTCTAGCGTCGTATGGTCCCGTTTGAACGTCACTGCAGCATTGTGCCCCTCTCAAGGGTCCCCAGCCATGCAACCTTCATATTCCATAGCCGTAATATGCCGTCGACCGCTATTGACTGCATCCCAACTCTGTCACTACCCATGGAGTGACTCTCGATGAGGGGATCTGACGTCAAGCTTCCTACTAGATATTCTAGCACTGGTATCTTTCACGACGTGGTCCGATGATTGTGGTTAACGAAGTGCGACTGTCCGAACGGTGAAATGTGCCACTCGCATCTGGGAATGAGCTTTCTGGGATCACTTATGCTCAAACATGAGTTGCTCGCTCTGTGTGGTATATCTTTACTGACCTAGTCGCATTCTCGATCAAGGTCGGTTCCATGGAGCTGTTAGGAGTGCATCACGTTGATACAATCTTTCATTCAACACCCGAAACTAATGCTACCGAGGAAGTGCTTCCCTCTTGTCGAGCAAGTAAGGTTGTATCACAATACGGCTGCTCACCTTCCCAAAGTGCGTTCTTGGGTCGTTGTGCATCATATGACGGCAAATCGGCCGAAGAGGTGCAACACGATATGCCGGTGAGTCTACCAAGAGGTTTCTCGTTGCATTTCTGTCTTACTTATGTGCTCGACTCAGTCTGTTCACTGAGCATAACACCATCTGAGACAGGATTTCGTATGTATAAAATCGACAGCCAACCAAGTGCGGGAGATGGTGGGGCAATGAAGAACGCTACTAGTGCTCAATTTTTATGCTGTGGTCGCGGGGCTTGTCGATGAGCGAGCACTCGGTATTCTATAACATTGTTATGAGGATAAAGATAAGCTGATAATTATTTCATGCGTATGGCGAAGATTGTCATGTATTTGCAGAACCAAAAGCACGAAGTTCGCTATCGCCGACGGGCCCGAGGTATTTTTAAGTACATAACAAAAGCGGGTGGAGGGGAGGGAGCCGGCGTGTGGACAATGGGGATAACACGCTGAGGATTATATATTGCTCGCGGTAATGACTGCAACATTAACTTGAACGAAGATGTTGAGCATAGTCTGGGGGTCTTTTCATTGTGAATGATGTGAGAGTGTTCGGGCAGGGCTTCAATTGCAAATCGTTCCATCGAAGAAACTGAGAAAGAGCGGAATGATAACAAGTTACCAGCTCAGCCGAGTTGTGGCCAAACTTGCTTCCGGAATGAGTATCGGTTCTGAATGACGCTTCACTGGCAAGTATTAATGTTTCAACATCGAATTAAGCTTGAATTGGCGCCCTAAGCTTAGTTCCCTCAAGTTCCAGTGTCTTTTGAAGCACTTCAATATAATTTTACTATGTATTGATGGTCAGACCATCGTATACTTACTACTGGCAATTACATAATATATCTGCGGGTCGTAAGGTTAGTCCCGTTTAGGATATGTTAAGATTCTGCGGTGCTCGGGTCCTTGGTAAGCGACAACGACAATGTCATATTTTAGAACAGAGCATCCCTAGGGCATCATGTATACGTAACTAGCTGGCGAGCCGACTAACGTTCCAGTTATATAGAGCAACTGAAAAGTTTCGATGGGCCAACTTTACAATTTTTTTTGTTCGGACGAAGTTAGATCATAATTATGGTTGCATTTGCCGACCTTTCACTCTCCTTTCTTTTTGGCCTCTCTGGCCTCACAGAACCCGATACTTCTTCAGGATCTCTCGATGCAAGAAATGTTCAAGTTCGAAGCTCAGTTTGCGAGCAGATCGCATCAGAAGTCTCATCGAGCTCCGTAGTGTATTACCCCGGTGCGTACTGCCAATTAAATCTTTTGTGGAAACGAACCTAAAGTTTTACAGGCTCGGGTCAATATCTCAAGGACAATTATCACTGGTCTGCATCTAGTACTCAGAACTCTCAATGTTCCTTTGAGCCTGCAACAGCTGAAGACGTTGGAACTGCGGTATGTGCGACGCGAACAATTTCAGCACTCACCTCCTGATGTGTGATTCATATCAGCTTCGCATTTTGGGAGAGACGCAGACACCATTTGGCGTGAGTAACAATGACTTCGGCTTCTGTTATATGTTGACGATCATGATTATCATCAAGATTAAAAGTGGAGGACACGCTGCGAATGCAGGCTTCTCATCGACGTCAGGCGTCCAAATTGCGATGTATTCCTTTTCGGATGTTGTGTACGATTCGACTACACAAACGGCAACTGTAGGCACAGGTTTACTGTGGGATG
>Ga0310811_10001068_pt1 | contig 35246 bp, 35 predicted proteins | sample YCmetagenome_FD_207642 | JGI IMG/M metagenome (GOLD analysis project Ga0310811, IMG submission 207642) | Soil microbial communities from experimental microcosm in Duke University, North Carolina, United States - YC | ecosystem: Engineered > Artificial ecosystem > Soil microcosm > Unclassified ... | reverse complement strand
GCCAGCACCTCGACCAGCGCCGGATCAGCGGTTCCGTCGTCTCCGTCGAAGCCGGTGGACAGCAGATTGCGCTGGTGCGCCGGACCGTGAGTGTCGCTCATTCGTCCGACCCTAGCCGAGGGCCGTCGGACGGCGGCGCCTGGGGCCGGACGAACTCCACGATTTCGACCTCGAACCGCGGCGGCTTCGGCCGACGCAGCATCAGAAGTGCCACGACGAGCGCGATCGCGATCAGCACGGCGCCGCCGATCGCCGCGCGCGCCCGGTCGCTCAGCCCGGATGATCCGAGCGTCACCGTCTCGGCCGGGCCGTAGCCGAAGTGGCCGGAGGCGACGCCCGCGCCGGCCTTCGGCACCGTCGGCAGGCCGCTCATCGACTTCGCCGCCCGCAGCGCGGCCACCGGGTCGATCACGCCGAAGCCGACCCGGTCGTCGCGGCCGCCGCTCGGCTTGTCGCTCGCCGTCGTCTCCAGCACGCTCTTGATCTGCTCGGCGCTGAGCGCGGGATTCTCCGCCTTGAGCAGAGCGACGAGCCCGGAGACGTACGCGGTGGCCTGGCTGGTGCCGCTGCCCTCCATGTAAGCGTCGTCGGCGTTGTAAGCGTCGCACGGCAGGTTCACGCCGGGCGCCGCGACGGCGACGTCCCAGCCGGTCGTGGAGAAGTTCGCGTGGTTGCCGCCGGAGTCGACCGCCGCGACCGTGATGACGCCGCGCTCGCCTCCGGGGTACGAGACCGCGTTGCCCTGCGTCGCACCGTTTCCGGCTGCCGCGACGACCACGACGTCGTGCGCGAGGGCGTAGCGGATCGCGTCGGACTCGGCGGACGAGTCGTCGCCCGCGTCCGACTCCTCGCCGCCGAGGGACATGGATATGACCTGGGCGCCGTGGTCCACCGCGTACTTGATGCCGTCCGAGATCGGCGTCGAGTCGGCGGTGGCCCGGCCGAAGTCCGGGGCGTCGTCGTCGCGGATGACCCGGACGGACAGGATGTGCGCGTGCGGCGCGACGCCGAGCATGCCGTCGCCGCCGCCGTTGCGCCCGTGGCCGGCGATGATCGACGCCATGCAGGTGCCGTGCTCGCCCCAGCCGGAGTCGCCCTGTTTCTCGATGCCGCCCGCGTAGTCGGGTCCGGTGGTGATCTGGCCGGTCAGGTCGGCGCGGCCCTGCACGACGCCGGTGTCCAGCAGGGCGACGGTCACGCCGGTGCCGCTGCTGATCCGCTGCGCGGCCGGCAGGTCCAGGTAGCCGACCGGCCACTCGGCCGTTCGGATCGCGTCGGCGGCGGCCGGGGAAGCACCGATCGTCACGGAGGCGGCCACGCAGGCCAGTGCGCCCGCGAGCGCTCCAAGGGTCCGCGCCCTCATGAACGGGCTCCGTTCGAGGGGTAGAGCGCGCTGAACGTGGACAGCGTCGAGGCGGACAGGTCGTCGGCGACCTGGACCGGCGGTGAGTCGGACTGGAGCTCGGAGTCGCCGCCCAGGTCGAAGGCCGCGGCCGAGGGGCCGGGGCGTCCGTCGGCGAACCCCGCGACGGAGAACGCGATGTAGGAGCCGTCGTTCGAGATCGCCGACTTCCACGCGATCCGGTGCGCGTCGCCGAAGCTCGCGGCGAGCGTCGAGCGGACCGGGTACGTCGAGGGCATCATCGAGTACTGCCGGGCGTACGAGTCGGCGGTCCAGTCCTGGAACAGCGTCGTTCGCTGCGCGCCGGTGCCGCCGACCGCGACGAGGCCGACGGTCGCGACGACGGACTCCGTCGAGTCGATGTAGGTGGCCCGCACGACGTGCGTGCAGCCGGCCGCGCCGAGCGCCTTGATGAACGCGGCGGGCAGGTGCGCGCAGGACTCGTCCGGGTCCACGGCGAGCCGGTAGTACGACTCGGTGCCCTCGCGGTCGATCTTCGCGGGCAGGATCTGGTCGGCGGCCGCGCTGCGCCAGACGGCGCGCGCCGCGACGTCCGCGGCCGCGGCGCCGGAGCCCGGCTTCGCCCCCGCCTCGTACGAGGGGCTGCCCCCGGACAGCGCGAAGCCGACGCCGGCCGCGGCGAGGGCGAGCAGCGGGACGAGGACCGCGGCGATCACCCGTCCGGGTGAACGACCTGGTCGCGGCGGCAGCCCCGCGGTCTCCGGGAAGCCGGCGTCCGCGCCGAATGCCTGCGATTCCACGCCGCTCCCTCCGACCGGCGGGTCGCGCGCCCGCCGAAAAGACGTATCAACGTCGCACCCTATACCGGAGTTCCGGGGCTCTTCTCGGTCATCAACTCGAAACCGTTCCGGGACACGTTCGCTCTCGCCCGGCCCCGCGCGCTCATGGCAGGGTCGTTACCGTGAAGGACCTCGATCGGCTGAACCACGCCACCGCGCACCTCGACCCGCCCCTGGCGGTGGTCGACCTCGCGGCGCTGCGCGAGAACGCGGCCGATCTGGTGCGCCGGGCCGGCGGCAAGCCCATCCGGGTGGCCTCCAAGTCTGTGCGCTGCCGGGAGATCCTCCGGGCGGTGCTGGAGATGGACGGGTTCGAGGGCGTGATGGCCTTCACCCTGCCCGAGGCGCTGTGGCTGGCCGAGTCCGGCTTCGCGGACATCCTGGTGGCCTACCCGACGGCGGACCGCGCGGCGATCCGCCGGCTGGCCGCCGACCCGGTGGCCGCCGACGTGATCACGCTGACCGCGGACTCGGTCGAGCAGCTGGACCTGATCGAGAAGGTCATGGCCGAGGTGCCCGACGCCGCCCCGGTGCGGATCAGCGTGGACATCGACGCCTCCTGGCGCCCGCTGCGCGGCAAACTGCGGGTCGGCGCCCGGCGCTCCCCGCTGCACAGCGTCGAGGCCGTCTGCACGGTGGCCCGCGAGGCCGCCGACCGGACCGGTCTGCGGCTGGTCGGCCTGATGGCGTACGAGGCGCAGATCGCCGGGGTCGGCGACCGGCCGCCGGGCAGGCCGGCCCGCGGTCTCGCCGTGCGCGCGATGCAGGGGCTGAGCGCGGCCGAGCTGGCCGACCGCCGGGCCGAGATCGTGGCGGCGGTCAAGGAGATCGGGCAGCTGGAGTTCGTCAACGGCGGCGGCACCGGCTCGGTCGAGCGCACGGCGGCCGAAGAGGCGGTGACCGAGATCGCGGCGGGCTCCGGCCTGTTCAAGCCGCGCCTGTTCGACGGTTACCGGAACGTGGGCGGACGGCCCGCGGCGCTGTTCGCGCTGCCGGTGGTGCGCCGCCCGGGGCTCGGCGTGGTCACGGTGCTCGGCGGCGGCTACCTGGCCTCCGGGGTGCCCGGGAAGGACCGGCTGCCGCAGCCGTACCTGCCGCCGAAGCTGCGCTACGACGCGCAGGAGGGCGCCGGCGAGGTGCAGACCCCGCTGCTCGGCCCGGCGGCGGACGACCTGGCCGTGGGCGACCGGGTCTGGTTCCGGCACGCGAAGGCCGGCGAGCTGTGCGAGCGCTTCGCCGAGCTGCACACGATCGAGGGCGAGAAGGTGACGGCGACTGTGCCGACCTACCGCGGCGAGGGCCGCACGTTCCTGTAGACGCCGGAGAGACCCGCCGTCAGGGCCTGTGGCTCCTGACGGCGGTTCAGCGGCGCTCGAGCAGCGTGACCGTGACTCCCCAGACGTGCCAGACCTGCACGGTGCGGTACTGCAGCATCAGCGCCAGCGCCCAGTCCGCCCGCTCGACCGCGTAGGGCGCGACGAAGCCCGTCTCCAGCATCCAGACCCGGTCCGGCGCCTTGTCCACGCACGCCTCGGTGCTCGTGCAGTAGGCCGGCGTGAGGCTGTTCTCCTGCGCGTCGGTGCGCTGCGTGAAGATGTCGCTCAGCTGCTCGTCGGCCGGCAGGTACTCGTTGACGCCGAGCTCGATGTGCACGGACTGGCCGAAGGTGCCCGCGTCGCCCGCCTTGTAGTTGGCGTGGATGATCGCGGCGGCCGCCGAGTAGTCCTCGGGCAGCACCGAGGCGCCGGGGTAGTCGTACTTGAAGTGGCTCAGGTGGCCGTGGATCTGTAGCTGGTCGTAGGTCACGGCGATGGCGGTGACGAGGATGACCGCGATCAGCGCGGCCTTGCGCTTGGGCCAGAGCCGGTCCACTGCGACGGCGATCGCGATGGCCCACACCGGGAGCACGAACAGCAGGTAGCGCGCGAAGGAGTCGAAGCCGACGCCGAACAGCGAGACGAACCAGAGCGCGACGACCGGGAACGTCGCGGAGACCAGGATCGTCAGCTCGGGACCGCGCTTGCGATGCGCGAGCAGCAGCGGCAGAGCCAGCAGCACGAGGAGCGAGAAAGGGGCCGAGTTGCCGATGTCCTTCCACATCGACGGCAGATCGGAGACGGTCGCGCGCGACAGGTCGCCGAGCTGGCTGTCGGCCTCGAAGGCGCCGAGGATGATGACCGGCAGGTCGATGAGCACGGCGGCGCCGACGGCCAGCGCGAAGGGTTTGAGGTAGCCGCGGCGGCGCGTGGCCCGGTCGTCGCTTTCGGCGCGTGCCTTCATGAGTACGGCCACCGCGTGGCCCGCCACGGCCATCAACGCGATCAGGTTCAGCGCGCCGGTGAGGGCGAGCACGGCGCCGTAGATCTTCCAGCGCCGCGAGCTCGGCTGCTCCAATGCGCGCAGCAGAAGCACGAACGCGGCCGAGGCGCCCAGAACCACGAATCCGTAGGACCGGGCCTCCTCCGCGTACCGCGCCACGCCCGGGATGAGCGCGAAGATCATCGCCGCCGTCAGCCCGATGCGCTTGTCGAAGAGCTTTTCCGCGATCACCGCCGTGCACGCCGTGGCCCCGCACATCGCGATGACGCTCGGCAGCCGCACCGATGTCGGCGAGGCGCCGAACAGGATGATCCAGACGTGCATGAAGAGGTAGTAGACGGTGTGCACCGCGTCGACGTTGCCGGCCGTCGCGATGATGCCGCTGAAGGGTCGGCGAGCGATGTCGATCGTGCTCAGCTCGTCCCACCACAGATCGATCGAGGACGCGCGCCACAGCCCGAGGACCGCCGTGACCAGTACCGGCAGCAGCCAGAGCCGGTCCGGCCACGCGGGCTGGCGCTTCGTGGTGACCGTGTCCGCCGGTGCGGGCAGAGGGACGACGGTAACCGGCTGCGTAAGCAAGCGACACCCCCCTCTTCCTGTTGTGTATACGGGCACGTCAGTATATGGACCGGATCTGAAGGGATACGCAATACGGACGAGGGTGGCACGCCGCCTAGACACGATCGTGACATCCTTGCAATGTGGCTCAGCTGATGCTCCTGGATACGCCCACGCTCTACTACCGGGCTTTCTTCGCGTTGCCGGACTCGATCACGGCGCCCGACGGGCGTCCGGTGAACGCCGTCCGGGGCACCCTCGACTTCATCTCGCACCTGGTCACGCACCATCGGCCGGACCGGTTGATCGCGTGCTTCGACGCGGATTGGCGCCCGGCGTTCCGGGTGGCGCTGCTGCCGTCGTACAAGGCGCACCGGGTGCTCGAGGAACTGCCGCCCGAGGCGCGCGGCGAGGGCAGCGCTTCCGTGGAGGAGGTGCCGGACACCCTCACCCCTCAGGTGGCGATGCTGCTGGAAGTCCTGGCGGCGTTCGGAATCGCGGACGGGTGGGCGCCCGGCTTCGAGGCCGACGACGCGATCGCGGCCTACGCGGCCCACCACCGCGCGCAGGACGGCGGCCCGGTGGACGTCGTGACCGGAGACCGGGACATGTTCCAGCTGATCTCGGACGCCGACGGGGTACGGGTATTCAACATCGCGCGCGGCGTGGCGAAACTGGAAGTGCTCGGCGACGCGCAGCTCGCGGCCAAGTACGGCGTGACCGGCTCTCAGTACGCTGACTTCGCTACCCTGCGCGGCGACGCGAGCGACGGACTGCCGGGCGTGGCGGGAATCGGCGAGAAGACCGCCGCCGCGCTGCTGGCCGCGTACGGCTCCCTGCCGGGACTGCTCGAGGCGGCCGCCGACCCCGCGTCCGCGGTCAAGCCCGCGGTCCGCAAGCGGCTCGCGGAGGCCGAGACGTATCTGAAGGTCGCGCCGGACGTCGTGCGCGTGCGTGCCGACGCGCCGATCACGGCCGCGGACTCCGCGCTGCCGAGCGCGCCCGCCGACCAGGCGCGGCTGGACGAACTGGCCGAGAGCTACGGCCTCGGCGGTCCGGTCTCCCGGCTCACCAAGGCGCTCGCGGCAAGGCGTAGCGCCTAATACGCATAGACGGCGACAGGCGATGGCGAGGGGCGGCCCCCGGGGACGGGCCGCCCTTCTCAGTGCTCTGTCCGGGAGCGGCTACCAGGCCACGGTCGCGAAGGTCTGGTTGGGCTGGTTGTTCTCGTACCACAGGTCGATCGCGGCGCCCTCGTTCCAGCTGTAGCCGTTCACGTCGAGGTACAGGCCGCTGCCGGTGTTTTGGATCGAGTCGTAGCCGCCGAGGCTGCCGTAGATGTCGAACAGCTCGTTGGAATTGCCGTCGTAGCAGATCTCCTGGTCGAGCTGGTCGCCGGCGACGCCGTCGGTGTTGATGCACAGGCCGCTGGCCGCGTTCTGGATGAACGCGCCCTGGTAGACGCCGTCGTGCGACTCGTAGCCGAAGCGCCACACCTGCTCGTAGCCGCCGTCGGCGGGCCACTGGATGATCGGCGCGCCGCCCGTGAGGGCGCCGTTCGACACCGCCACGTTCTGGAGGTCGTAGCTGGCGGTGATGAGGTATTCCCCGCTCCACGTGATCGAGTAGCCGGTGTCCGCGTGGGCCGCGGTGGCGGTGCCGCCGACGGTGGCCAGCCCGAGGGCCCCCGCGGCCAGCAGCCGCGCGGCGCGGTGCTCGACGCGGGCGGGAATCAGCTTGCGAATGATGTTGGTGGGCATGTTCTGGCTCCTTGGCTTGGAGACGGTCTGTTGACGGTCCTCAAGTTAGGAGTGGGACCAGGGCACGCTCCTGCAGTCGTTCTGCGTCACGTCATCCCAGGTCAGCGGATTCGAGCGGCAGAAACCGGCGGTATCACGGCTCCGGATCGGCACCGGTGAGCCGTTCCCGGAGACGGTCCGCCCGGCGCCGCAGCGCGACGAGATCGGCCCTGGCGGTGACTGCCTGCGCGTCGCCCGCGGCCAGCACGGCCTCGTCGTACTGAGCGAGCAGTGCGTGTGTCTCCGCCATGTCCATGAGCGCCTCGGCGCTCTCGCGCGGCGCGTTCGCGGATCGGGCGATCGCCAGGGCACGTTCGTGTTCTTCGAAAGCGCGCGCGGTCTCGCCGGTCCGCGCGAGCAACGTCGCCAATGTGCTGTGGGCCGAGCTCTCATAGAGCAGGTCCCCCGCCTCGGCGACCATGCGCAGCGCCGCGTGCGCCAGATCGAGGGCGCGGGCGTCGTCGCCGATTTCCCGATGCACGAGGGCCAGCAGTCGCATCGCCTCCGCCTCGTTGCGCCGGTCGCCGATCCGGCGGTGCAGCTCCCACGACTGGTTGATCAGGCCCAGCGCCTGATCGAGCTGGGTTCGGCGCAGTTCGCGGTCGGCGTCTCGGGCCAGCTCGATGTGGGCCGAGCCGAGGTTGGCGAGAGTCACGGCCTCGCCGGCAGTGCGCCCGCTGAGGCGGTGCAACGCGAGCGCTTCGCCCAGCCGGTTCACCGCTTCGGCCTTGTGGCCGCGCGCCCACAGCGTCGTGGCCAGGTTGTTCAACGCGACGGCCTCACCCGCTACCCAGCCCGCGCGGTGCGCGGCCTCGGCGCTGCGGGTGAAGTGGCCCGCGGCGGACTCCTGGTCCGCGGCAGCGCGCGTGGCCATCCCGCAGTGCATCCACGCCATGGCCAACTGCGTGTCGCCGCCGTGCTGGGACGCCACCTGGAGCGAGACCCGTGCGATGGTAGGCCAGTGCGCGCGGTCGCCGCGCAGATGCAGATAGCCGGTGAGCCGGTCCGCGAGCTCCAGGGCCGGGAGAACGGCGCCCGAGTCCGCGAGCTGCACGGTTGCCGCGACCAGGCCGGGGCGTTCCGCCTCCAGCCAGGCGAGCGCGGCACGCCCGTCCTTGAAGACCGGACCGACGCCGTCGCGGTCGGAGTCCGCTCCGGTGCCGTAGTCCGGCAGTTGGAGGATGTGCGGGTACAGCAGATGCGCGGCACGCGACGTGCCAGCGAGGTAGTAGGCGGTCAGCCGGTCCCGGGCGCGGTCGAGCGACTGCGCGCTCTCGGCGCCCTCGGCGAGTTCGAACGCGTACAAGCGCACCAGATCGTGGAACTTGAACCGGCTGCTCGTGTACTCGAACAGCAGATTGCGATCCTCGAGCCGCCCGAGAACCGCGCGCGCCGCGGCGACGGGCACGCCGGCCAGCGCCGCCACCTGCCCGGCGGTCACGTCGGGTCCCGGCGCGAGCCCGGCCAGCCGGAAGACGTGCAGGTCGCCGGGGTGGAGCGCGGCGCAGGACAGCTCGAACGTCGCCCGGACCGCGGTGTGCGGATCGCCCTCGACGGCGAGCGCGTCGAGCCGTCCGTCGGCGGTCAGCCGCGTGACGTGGTCGGCGACGCTGTGCGCGGGCCGGGTGGCGAGGTTCGCCGCCGTGATCCGGAGGGCGAGCGGCAGATGCGCGCACAGGTCCGCGATCCGGGCGACGGCCTCGGTTTCCGCCTGCGCACGCGCCGCGCCGATGGCGCGTGCGAGCAGGTCGGCGGACTCGGCGGCGGTCAGCGGCCGCACGTCGATGACCGCGGCGCCGTCCCGTGCCACGAGCCCGCCGAGCCGGCGCCGCGAGGTCACGATCGCCGCGCATCCGGCCGACGCCGGAAGCAGCGGCCGGACCTGCTCGGCATCGGCGGCGTTGTCCAGCAGTATCAGGACCCGCCGACGATCCAGGACGCTGCGCAGCAGCGCAGAGGCCTGATCCTCGTCCCCGGGCACCTGCGCCGCCGCGACGCCGAACGCGCCGAGGAACCCGGCGATCACCTCGACCGGCTGGACCGGCGTACCGGCGCCGTGTCCGCGCAGGTCGACGTACAGCCGACCGTCGGGAAAGCGATCGCGAGCCGCATGCGCCCACCGGACGGCGAGCGCCGTCTTCCCGACGCCGCCCATGCCCGTCATCACGACGATCCGGGAGGCGTGGTCATCGCCGGCGGCCAGCAGCGCGTCGAGCGCGCGCAGCTCGCCCTCGCGCCCGACGAACCCCGCGACGTCGACGGGAATCTGCGCGGGAGTCACGGCGGCGGCCGCGGCGGCACGCCGACCCGTCGGCTCCGCCGGTCGATCGCCGGCACGAGCCGCAGGCGCGTTCCCCGCCCCCGACTCAGCGGGCTTCGACGCTTCGCCGCGGCCCCGGTCCCGGTCCCGGTCCTGGTCCCGGTCCCGGTCCTGGTCCTGGTCCCGGTCCTGGCTCAAGCGTTCACTCCCGCCCTCCCCCGTCGGCTGCGCGAGACCGACAGGCCGCGTCGCCGGTGGCAGCCGGCCTCGCAGTACCCGCAGATGGGCCTCCCGAAGCTCCGGTCCCGGCTTCACGCCGAGGGCGGTGTCCAGCCGTTCCCGCAGCCCGGTGTAGAGATCGAGCGCCGCGGCCTGCCGCCCCTCCCCCGCCAGCGCCACCATCAGCCGAGCCGCCAGGCCCTCGTGCAGCGGCTCCTGCGCGCACAGCGCCAGCAGAACCTGCGCCGTGCGCCCGTAATGGCCGAGCCCGAGGCCGAAATCGGCCCACTCCACCGCGACCGCGACCCGCAGCGCCCCGAGCGAGACCGCCGCCGGATGCTGGACCGCCCACGCGCTCTCACCCGCAAGCAGCGGGCCTCGCCAGCAGGCCAGCGCCTCGCCGTGCAGCTGCCAGGAGGCCTGCGCGGCTCCGGCGGCGCCCGCTCGCCGGGCCCGCGCCGCCAGGTCCGCGAAGTGCGCCGCGTCGGATTCGTCCGGACCGAGCCGAAGCCGGTAGCCGGTCGGCTCACGGCGCAGCGGCGCGGGCGCACCCGCGGCCGCGAGAAGACGACGCAGGCCGCTGACGTACGTGTGCACGAGCTCCCGGCTGGTGCGCGGCGGGGCGCTGCCCCAGAGAGTGTCGATGATCTCTTCGACACCCGCGACCTGATCGGGTTGGATCGCGAGCAGGCCGAGCAGGGTGCGCTGCATCGCCGACGGAATCGCGACGTCGCGCACGCCGCGGCGGACCGAAAGCGGTCCGAGGACGTCGATCCGCAGGCGGTTGGAGACCGACTCGTCCGCGTCGCCGGGGCCGTCGACCGCGGGCGGACGGCCGGTGCGGAAGTCTCCGTGCGCGAGCTCGTCCAGCTGATCGGCGTCGATCCCGAGCGCCGCGGCGAGCCTGCGCAGTGACGCGGCACGCGGCCGTACGCCGCCGCGTTCCAGGTCGCGCACGGTACGGACGCCGACCGCGGCCCGCGCGGCGAGCTGAGCCTGGGTCAGGCCCGCGCTCGTCCTGAGCCGGCGCAGCCACGCGCCGTCCTGGCCGGCGCTCTTTCCGACGTTCTCCGGCGCCGCACCGGTATCCGCCATCGCATACCCACATTCCCTCAGGCTCTGACGCATTCTGGCACCGCGTCGGCGGGCTCGGGAATCGGCGCACGAAGCGCGCATCGCCGGGGACGGGGCTCACATCGTCCGCAGCACCGGCTCCGCGAGACGGGCGACCCTGGCGTGGTCACCGAAGACGTCGAGCGCGGCGATGCGGCCGTTCACGACCGTGAAGGCCATGAGCGCGAACGGGCGGCCGCGCTTGACGACCAGCGTGCCGGCCGCGCCGTTGATCAGCACCGGATGCAGGTCCGCTTCGGGGATGAAGCCGATGCGCGCGTTCTCGGCGACCGCGTCCGCGCCGTGAAGAATCGCCGGGGCGGGCAGGCGTCGTCCGCCGAAGTCGGCGCGGGCCACGACGTCGGGGTGCAGGACCGCGACCAGGCCGTCGAGATCACCGTTCCGAGCAGCGGCGAAGAACGCGTCGACCACGGCACGCTGCCTGGGCACGTCCTGTTCAGGCGCGTGCGCGCCCGCCCCGGCGACTCGTCGCCTGGCCCGGCTGGCGAGCTGGCGCGCGGAGGTGTCGGACCGGCCGAGCACGGCGGCGATGTCTCCGAACGGCACGGCGAACAGGTCGTGCAGCACGAACGCCACGCGCTCATCCGAGGCCAGTTCGTCGAGCACGATCTGCAGCGCCAGACCGACGCGATCCGACAGCAGCGCCGCGTCCTCCGGCGCCGGCACTTCGCCCTCGGCACTGACCACCGCGTCGGGCAGGTGCAGCTCCCACGGCTCCTCGGCGCGCGTCCGCCGCGTACGCAGCACGTTCAGGCACACCCGGGCGACGACCGTCGTCAGCCAGCCGGCCGGATTCTCGATCTCCTCGGCACGCGCATCGGAGGTGCTCGCACGCAGCCACGCGTCCTGCAGCGCGTCCTCGGCGTCCGCGAACGACCCGAGCATGCGGTACGCCATCGCCTGCAAGCGCGCCCGGTGCTCGGTGAAGGTCCGTGCGAGCCACTCGACATCGTCCATCCGGGTCAGTCTCGCACGCATGTCACATTCGCGGTCCGCCGCGGGTCATAGCAGTGAGGGCGGTTCCACCAGTAGAGCGACCGCCGACGACGGAAGGCCCCACCACCATGACCGAGCCGTACCTGCCCCCGATCGAGAACCCGAAGGGCGCGCTGCGCAAGCTCGTCTTCGCGCTCACCCGCCGCCAGATGGGCAAGGTCCCCACGCCGTTCGCGATCTACGGCGCGCGGATGCCGCTGAGCTTCCTCGGCTTCATGGGGAAGATCTCCCGCCTGGACAAGAAGCTGGAGCTCCCGTCCCAGACCGTCATCCTGGTCAGGGAGCACGTCGCCGGCGAGAACGCCTGCCTGTTCTGCCAGGATTTCTCCCGCTGGTACGCCCTGGACAAGTCCCTGATCAGCGCCGAGCGTCTCGACGCCCTGCCCGCCTATCAGACCAGCCCGCTGTTCACCGACGCCGAGCGCGCCGCCCTCGACTACGCCGGCGAGCTCGCCGCCGACAAGCACGTGCGCCCCGAGACCTTCGAGCGCCTGCGCCCCTTCTACAGCGAGCGCCAGATCTGCGAGCTGGCCTGGGTCGTAGCGACCGAGCACGTCTACAACATCTCGAACCACGGCCTGAACATCGGCTCCGACGGCTTCTGCGAACTGCGCGACCGGCGCGAACAGCGAGCCGCCGCCGGTGCCGCATCCGCGGCCGGATCCCCGGGCGCACGCTCCTGAGGCTGCCGGCGGCAACCCGCCCGGTAGCTCCCCGTCACTGCTCGGCCTGCTCTTTTCGGCGCCAGGGCTTGATGAAGCCGTTCTCCGGCCATCCCTCGGCGGCCGCCTGGAGCTCGATGGCCTGGGCGCCGTCGACGGACTCGCGGACGATGTCGGCGTGGCCGGCGTGGCGGGCGGTCTCCTCGATCAGGTGGACGAGGACCCAGCGGACGTTCCACGCGTCGATGTCCTTGGGGAACCAGGGCACGCCCTCGGGAATCGGGACGGGCTGGTCGAGGTCCCGGGCGGCGAGGATGGCGGCATCCGTGTCCTCGGCGGCCCGCTCGTAGTCCTTCAGCAGGTCGGCGACGGACGTCTCGCCGGGCTGGAACGAGGCGGCGTGCTTCTCGAAGTCGTTGCTGCTCGGCTGCGCCCGGATCATGCCGGTCCACTCGCGCTCGACGGAGGCCGCGTGCTTGACCAGGCCGGCCACGCTCAGCGCACTCGCCGAGGGGGCGAGCCTCGCCTCCTGCTCGGTGAGGCCGTGGAGTGCCGTGCGCAAGGCGTACCGCTGCGCGTCGAGGAAGCCGAGCAGGACCTCGCGCTCGTCGGTGCCGACCGTGTTGCGTTGCGTCATCCCAACAGCTTCGCATCGGGCTCGGACAATTTCCGGCTACTCCGGCGGGACGCGGCGATTGCGGGTAAGTGTCAGGGGTGAAGACTCGGGTGAGTGAGATCGACGACGTGCTGCGCGGCTTCTTCGCGGAGCGGCTGGCGGAGGCCGACGGCGGCTCCTCGCGGGTCGGCGGGCTGTACGCGCCGATCGCGGACCTCGTCCTGCGCGGCGGGAAGCGGTTGCGGGCGCGGCTCGTGCTGCTCGGGTGGCGGGGGGCGGGGGTGCCGGAGACGTCCGGCGCCGTGGGCGCTGCCGCGGTCGTCGAGTTGCTGCACGCGTGCGCGCTGATCCATGACGACGTGATGGACGGCTCGGCCACCCGGCGTGGCGCGCCTGCGGTGCACCGCGCGTTCGCGCAGGAGCATCGGCGCGGGTCGTGGCACGGGTCGGGTGCGCGGTTCGGGATGTCGGCGGCGATCACGGCCGGGGATCTGTGCCTGGTCTGGGCCGATCAGCTGCTGCGCACGTGCGGCGTGCCGACCGCGGCAGTGGCCCGGGCGCGGCCGGTGTACGACGAGATGCGCGCGCTGACGATGCGCGGGCAATACCTCGACCTACTCACCCAGGCCTCGGGTGAGCCGTCCGTCGCGGCGGCGATCGAGGTGGCGCGGGCGAAGACGGCGGCGTGCACGACGACCGGGCCGCTGCGGTTCGGCGGCGCGCTGGCCGGTGCGTCGAACGAGCTGCTGGCGGGCTACGCGGCGTACGGCGACGCGCTCGGGATCGCGTTCCAGCTCCAGGACGACCTGCTCGGCGCATTCGGCGATCCGGCCGCCACCGGGAAGCCGTCGGGTGACGATCTTCGCGACGGCAAGCGGACTGTGCTGCTGGCCGAGGCGTTGGCCCGGTCCTCGGACGAGCGCGCACTGGAGGAGCTTGTGGCGCTCGGGACGGCCGACGCGGTGGACGAGCTGCGGGCGGTGCTGGTTCGGAGCGGGGCGCGGGCCGCCGTGGAGGAGCGGATTCGGGCGCTGGGGCGTGAGGCCGCGGGGCACGTGCGGGAGCTGCCGCTGGCGGACGAGGTGGTGCGCGAGGAGCTGATCGCGCTCGTCGAGATCGTGACGAGCCAGGTCAGCGTCCTGCCCACCGTGCCAGCAGCAGCGCCGCCGCGAGTGCAGGAACCGCCAAGGACAGCAGCTTGAGCGCGCCGTCGAGCGGGGCGAGCATCGTGGCGCGATCGACAGGCTGAGTCGTGCCGTCGGCGAGCTGGATCGTTCCCGCGACGGATCGTGTCTTGCGGCGCAGGGAACGCGCGGGCGTGCTGAGGCGGCGTTGCGCGGCGGAGAGCGCGGTGGCGGCGACCGTGACCAGGATGAGGGCCAGCGCGCCGGCCGCGGTCCACGGCGGCGCTTGGGCCACGTAGCCGACCGCGGCGGGAAACGCGCCCCAGGCGAGCGCGAAGCCGAGATCCGTGTGAAGGGCGCCGTTGAACAGCTCGAGGTTGTAGCCCAGTACGAGGACGACGCCGACGACCATGAACGGAATGAGTACGAGGCCCGCGTGCCGGAGGACCGCGATGCCCAGCGCGACGGCGCCGGTAAGGCTGAGCACGGCGGCAGTCCAGAGCGCGCGTGCGCTGATTCGGGTGCCGAGCGGCCGGCCGTTCCATTCGTCGAGGGCGTGCGCCGCGATGCCCACCGCCAGCAGGAACGCGGCAAGGCTCAGCCAGCACACGGCCCAGTCGATGTGCGGAGCCAGGCACGCGCCGAACGCGACGTAGGACAGGTGCCACGCGGTGTAGGGCGGGTGCAGGATGGTGAGCCAGTCGGCGGCGGGTGAGCCGCGGTGCGCGTAGAACGCGGCCCGGGGAGCGTCAGCCATCTGCCTTGCGGCCCCACATCACCAGTCCGCCGCCGAGGCTCATCCGCCGGGCGCGCACCTCCTCGATCCCGGCGGCGCGCCAGTAGCCGACGATGCTCTCCACCGGGTGCGCAGCGTAGTGGCCGCTGATCGAGGGGCCGAGGAAGTTGCCGACGTTCGCCCACTCGCGGCCGCCGGTGAGCATCCCGGCCGCGGGCAGCACGGCGCGCGTGTAGCCGTACCAGGCGGCGTGCCAGGCGGGATTGCCCGGCACGGCGAACTCCAGGCTGGCCAACGCGCCACCCGGCTTGAGGACGCGGGCCAGCTCGACGAGCGTCGCGGCGGGGTCGTCGACATAGCGCAGCAGGTAGGTGAAGGTGACGGCGTCGAAGGTGGCGTCCGGGAAGGGCAGCGCCTCGGCCCGGCCCAGCAGGAGCCTGATCCGGTCGCCCCTGTTCTGTCTGGCCACGTTCTCCCGGCCGCGCAGCAACATCTGCTCCGTCAGGTCGACGCCGGTGACCTCGACCGGCGCGCGGTCGGTCCAGCGCAGCGCGACGCCGGCCGTGCCGGTGGCCACGTCGAGCACCCGCCGTGCGTGGGGCGCGATGCGCAGCGCGGCGTCCACCATCGTGTGCCGCCATCTCCGGTTCTGACCGAAGGATAAGAATTCCGCCAGCAGGTCGTAGCGCTGGGGAAGGCCGCTGAACAGCTCTTTCGCGTCTACCTCGACCGGATTCGGCATGTGCGGTCTCCTACCCGCTGCGGGGCCGGGGAATGTACGCTGGCCGCATGATCGTCGAGCACGCCGAATTCAGCATCGCCGAGGCCGACGCGGAGAAGTTCGAGTCCGCGTTCGCGCAGGCCAGGGAACTCCTCGCGCAGACCGAGGGGTTTCAATGGGCGCACATCCACCGCGGGATCGAGCGGCCGGACAGCTACCTGCTCCTGGTCGGCTGGGACTCGGTGGAGGCGCACATGGTCGACTTCCGCGAGTCCGACCGCTTCCCGCGGTGGCGGGCACTGATCGGCCCGTACTTCACCGAGGCCCCGAAGGTCGAGCACTACCGCGAGGTCTGAGCCCGGCTCAGTTGCCCCACATCCGCTCGGTGTCGGGCAGGTGCGAGTCGTCGTTCACGTAGAGCATGGTCCAGTTGCCTGCCGGATCGCCGCCCGAGTACAGCGAGTGCTCGTGGCGCCAGCCGCTGAGCGCGGTGTGGCTGATCATCGGGTACGTCCAGCGTGACGCGCCCACGGGCAGCCGCATGAAGGTGTGCATCGCCGACGCCGAGGTCTCGGAATGCGCCACGACGAGTATCCGGCTGCCCTCGTACCGCTGGGCGATCTCCACCAGCGTGCCGCCTGAGCGGTTCAGGTAGGTCTGCCAGCTCTCGGCGCCGGGTGCGGGCGGCGTCTCGGGGTCGAGCGGCGGGATCGTGCCGATGAGGTTCGTCCTCGCGTCCCACGGGTGCTGGCCCTCGACGCCGTGATCCGCGACGCGCAGCCCGTCCACGCACTCGACCGGCACGCCCGGGCCGAGCGCGGCGACGATGTGCTCGGTCGTCTCGGCGGCGCGGCGGACCGGGGAATGGCAGACCACGTCGAAGGGCCGCGGGCCGGCCATCTGCTTGGCGAGCCGTGCCGCGACCAGTTCGGCCTGCTCGTGCCCGCGCGCGGTCAGTCCGCGGCAGTGCGGCGTGAGGTTGGCGAGGTACTCGACGTTGTCCACGGCCTGGCCGTGCCGGACCAGTACCAGCTCGGTCGCCACCGACATGTGATCGTCCCCCTTTATCGAACCGTCAGATCTTCACGAACGACAGGTCGAACACTTCCCTGCCGTCGCGGACGGCACGCGCCTCGAACTTGGTGACCGGCCGGTGGGTGGGCCGCGGCGCGTAGCCGGACGGGAAACGGTTGCGCAGCCGGGGTTCCGCGCTCAGCACGGCGAGCATCTCCTCGGCGTACTCGGCCCAGTCGGTCGCGCAGTGCAGCGAGCCGCCGGTGCGCAGGCGGTCCGCGATCAGGGTGATGACGTCGCCGCGGACGATGCGCCGCTTGTGGTGACGGGCCTTGGGCCACGGATCCGGGAAGTAGACGTGCACGGCGTCGAGCGCGTCGCTGCCTATCTGCCGGCGCAGCAGGTCCAGCGCGTCCCCCGCGGCCGCCCGCACGTTCGTCAGCCCGGTCCGCTCGGCCATTCGCAGCACGTTGCCCAGGCCGGGGGTGTGCACGTCCACGGCCAGGAAGTCGCATTCGGGACGCGCCGCGGCCATCGCGACGACGGCGTCCCCCATGCCGCAGCCGATCTCCAACTGCAGCGGCGCGACCCGGCCGAACAGCTCCGCCAGGTCCAGCTCCTCGCCCTCGGCGGGTATCTCCAGGCCCCACTGCGGCCAGAGCCGGTCCAGCGCGCCGGCCTGCGCGGCGGTGATCCTGCCGCGGCGCGGCTTGAAGGTGCGGATGTGGCGCTGCGCCGGCAGCGGCGAGGCATCCCCGGCGAGCACGGAGGAGCGGAAGTCAGCTGACGTGGTCATTTGCTCCAAGGGTAGCCGCTTCGCCGAGGCTTGCGTTGCGAGAGTTAGCGATATATCGTTAACACGTCGAAGAGATGCTTCGACAGGATCAAGACCAAGAAGGAGAACTCCCATGAGGAAGTTCGACTCGGGCCTGGAGGGCCCGCACCCCGAATGCCGCGGCCGTGGCCGCGGCGGAGACCAGCAGCGTCGCCGCGGAGACCGCGAGGAGGGCTTCGGCCCGCGCGGCCGGCACGGCCACCACATGCACGGCGGCTTCCCGCCGATCCCGCCCGGCGGCCCGCAGTTCGGCGGCCCGGACTTCGGCTTCGGCTTCGGCCCGGGACCCTTCGGCGGCCCGCGCGGCCGAGGCCGCGGACGCGGCCGGGCCGGACGCGGCGACGTGCGCGCGGCGATCATCTCGCTGCTGAGCGAGCAGCCGCGCAACGGCTACCAGATCATCCAGGAGATCAACGAGCGCACCGGCGGCCTGTGGCGGGTCAGCTCGGGCTCGGTCTACCCGGCGATCTCCCAGCTGGAGGACGAGGGTCTGATCGAGCCCACCGACGGCGACGGCCGCAAGCTGTTCGCACTCACCGAGGCGGGCCGCGCGCACGCCGAGGAGAACGCCGACCAGCTGGCCCGGCTGTGGGAGGCCGGCGCCGAGGACTCCCGCTTCACCGAGTTCCTGCGCTACCGCGAGCTGATGGGCCAGCTGGTCGCCGCGACCCGCCAGGTCAACGAGGTCGGCACGGCCGCGCAGCGCGAGGAGGCCAAGCAGGTGCTGATCAAGGCCCGCCAGGCGCTGTACAAGATCCTCGCCGCCGATCCGGCCGACGACGAGGCCGAGCCCGTCGACGAGGCCTGATGCCGGCCCGGTCTCGGCGATCCGCCGAGCCGACCGCCGCGAAGGGCGGGACTGCCGGTACCGCCGCACCGGCCGTCCCGCCCCGGAAGGACCCGCCACATTACGCAGAACACTGATTGGGAGCGCATGCCCGGACCGTGGTCCGGGTCCGTCGGAACCGGGCGGTAGAGTTCCGGTCCATGGCAGCGCGACCCCTCCATGAACTCATCGACGCAGGCTGGGCGAAGGCCCTCGACCCGGTGGCCGGAAAGGTCGCCGAGATGGGCGAGTTCCTGCGTGCCGAGCTGGCGGCGGGCCGCGGCTACCTGCCGCCGGGCCCGCAGGTGCTGCGCGCGTTCCAGCAGCCCTTCGAGGGCGTCAGGGTGCTGATCGTCGGCCAGGACCCGTACCCGACGCCGGGCCACGCCGTCGGCCTCAGCTTCTCGGTCGCGCCCGAGGTGCGGCCGCTGCCGGAGAGCCTGGTCAACATCTTCCGCGAGTACTCCGCGGATCTCGGCCTGCCGGCCCCGTCCAACGGCGACCTGAGCCCCTGGGCGGACCGCGGCGTGCTGCTGCTCAACAGGGCCCTGACGGTGACCCCGCGGCGCGCGAACTCGCACCAGGACAAGGGCTGGGAGGCGGTGACCGCGCAGGCGATCACGGCGCTCGCCGGCCGGGGAACTCCGCTGGTGGCGATCCTCTGGGGCCGCAACGCGCGCAACCTGCGTCCGCTGCTCGGCCCCGGCGTCCCGTGCATAGAGTCCTCGCACCCGAGCCCGCGCTCGGCCGACTACGGGTTCTTCGGCTCGCGCCCTTTCAGCCGGGCGAACGCCGCGCTTGAGCAGTTGGGCGCGGAGCCGGTCGACTGGCGGCTGGCCTAGGATCGCGGCGCTACGTCAGCTCGGCCAGCGTGGCCGCGGCGTGCGCCGCGTCCGCGTGCGTGTTGTAGAGCGCGTTGAACCCGTAGCGCAGCAGATCGGGCTCGCGCTTGTCCCCCACGACGCCGCGCTCGGCGGCGGCCGGAACCAGTTTCACCGCGTCCGGGTGACGCAGCGTCACCTGGCTGCCGCGCCGCTCCGGCTCGCGCGGGGTCACGACCTCGAAGCCGCAGCCGTCGAGCAGCGCGTCGCAGCACTCGATGAAGAAGCCGGTCAGGCTGAGGCTCTGCGCACGCAGCGTCGCCAGGTCCACGCCGTCGAAAGCGCCGATCGCCGCCTCCAGCGCGAGCATGGAGAGCACGGTCGGCGTGCCGATGCGCGCCCGGCCGACGCCCTCGGCGCCCTCGTACGACCCGCGCATCGCGAAGGGATCGGCGTGGCCGGTCCAGCCGGTGAGCGGCTGCCGCATCATCGCGTGGTGCGCGCGAGCCGCGTAGGCGAAGGCCGGGGCTCCGGGGCCGCCGGACAGGTACTTATACGTACAGCCCACGGCGAAGTCGACGTCCCACGCGTCGAGTTGCAGTTCCAGCGCTCCCGCCGCGTGGCACAGGTCCCAGACGACGAGCGCGCCCGCTGCGTGCGCGGCAGCCGTCAGACCCGGCATGTCCCAGCGCTCGCCGGTCGCGAAGTCCACGGCCGGGAAGGCGACGACCGCCGTGCGGTCGCCGTCCGCCTCCAAGGCCGCGCGCAACTGAGCCGCCGGCACGCGGCGTACCTCGAGGCCCAGCATCTCGCCGACCGAATCGGCGAGGTAGGCGTCGGTCGGGAAGTGCCCGGCGTCGGTGAGCAGCAGCTTCCGGTTCGGGCGCAGCCGGGCCGCGGCCGTCAGCGTGTTGAAGATCTGCACGGACGTCGAGTCGCCGACGACGGTCTGCCCGGGCGCCGCGCCGAGCAGCGCGCCGACCCGGTCGCCAAGCCGCTGCGGCAGGCCCCACCACTCCGCGTCCTTGCCGAACCACGAGCCGATCAGGCCGGTCCCCCACTGCCGGTGGACGGCGTCCTGCATCGCGTCGGGCACCGCCGCGGGCAGCGCGCCCAGCGAGTTGCCGTCGAGGTACGTCGTGCCCTCCGGCAGCAGGAAGCGCTCACGGCAGTGGCGGAGCGGGTTGGCCGCGTCGAGGTCGGCGGCTCGGGAGACGAGCGAGTCGGCAGTCACGGCAGTCGTCATACCCACGCCTCCGAGCGCACGTCCCAGAGTTCGGCCAGGTACTTCTGGTGCACGCCGCGGGCCAGCCACTCGGCGCCCGAGGTACCGGCCGAGCCCTGCTTCGAGCCCATCGACCGCCACACGGACAGCAGGTGACGCTGCTTCCAGCGGGTGAAGCGGTCGGCGGCGTCGAACAGCGCCTCGCCGAGGTCGATCAGCTCCGGATGGTCGGCGCAGTGCCCGTAGACCTCGCGCCACCCGCCCGCCAGGCCGCGCCGCTCCAGCAGCCGGGCGGCCGACGCCTCCAGGCTCGGCACCTCGGACCGGCTCGGATACGGCACGCCGAGGGACTGCTCGAGGTCGCGGTAGAGCTCCGACTGGATGCCCGAGGCCGCGCCGAACGCGTCGCGGAACTCGTCGAACTCGGCGGGGGTCAGCGTGCGCAGGGCCTCCCAGGAGGCGGTGAGCGCGTCCTGCACGCCGTGGCCGCGGCGCAGGTCGACGATCGCGCCGCGCACGTCGCCGGCGTCGAGCTTCCCGCAGGCGGCGACCCACTCGTGGTGGAGCAGCTTGAAGTACAGCTCCATCACCTGGGTCGTGATGATGAAGGACAGCTCCGCGGGCGCCTCCGTTCGCGGCCACTGGAGCTGCAGCAACTCGTCGAGGCACGCGTACTGGGCGTACTCGCTCGCGGCAACGCGGGATCGCCCCGCCTGGTCGATCGTCATGTGAATCATGGAACCGCAGTCACATCAAAAGATGAATGGCCGTCGGCGGCCGATCGGGACAGCGGACTTTATGGTTGGAAGGTGTCTACGCGAAACGAGTTTCCGGACGTAACCGACTGGCGGTTGATCGACGAGCTGCAGCGCGACGGCCGCCTGTCGTTCAACGAACTCGGCCGCCGGGTGAGCCTGTCGTCTCCAGCCGTCGCCGAGCGGGTGCGCCGCCTCGAGGAGCAGGGCGTGATCACCGGCTACCACGCGCATGTGGACCCGGCGAAGGTCGGCCGGTCCGTGGCCGCGCTCGTCCGGATGTCCTGCTACGGGCCGAACTGCCTGCTGCGCCACCCGGAGACCCTCGAGCGCGACCCGGCGATCCTCGAGGTGCACCGGCTCACCGGGGACTCCTGCTGCCAGCTGCGGGTGGCCGTCCGGAGCATGACCGAGTTCGAGGAGCTGATCGACCGGCTGGCCGAACACGGCACGCCCTCCTCCACGATGGTGCTCTCCTCGCCGATCCCGTGGCGGCCCGTCGGGCGCTGACCCGCAAGGGCTAACGCCCCGGGCGACGCCGTCCGCCGGACCGCAGACTCTTGTGCATAACGGAATGACTTCGCATGGGAGGCCGAGATGATGTCACGCGCATCGCGGATGCTGAAGTGGATCGGAGCCGCGACGGTTCTCCTCGCGGCCGCGCCCATCGCGTGGGCCGACGAACCGAGCGGCGCCCATCCCGTCGTGGTCCCGAAAGTGCACAAGAACCCGCAGGTCACCGCATCCCCGCACCCGGCGTTCCACGGAACGTGCGCTCCCCGCCACCCCACCGTGCCACACTCGACGAAGGCGCAGTGAATCTGACGGAGGGTTATATGTTGGGCTCGATCGAGCACATCGTCGTCCTGATGCTGGAGAACCGCTCGTTCGACCACATGCTCGGGTACCTGTACCAGGACTCGGGCAACGTCTCGCCGACCGGCCAGCCGTTCGAGGGGCTGACCGGCGGCGAGTCGAACCCGGGGACGGACGGGAAGCCGGTGCCGGTCTTCCCGATCACCCCGTCCACGCCCAACGCGTACTTCATGCCCGGCGCGGACCCGGGCGAGGGCTACATGGCGACCAACAGCCAGCTGTTCGGCGCGAACACGGCGCCGAGCCCCGCGTCCGCGACGATGCGGGGCTTCGTCACCGACTACGCGTACACCCTCGGCTGGGAGGCCAAGGAGGGCTGGTCGATCGTCGGCGGGACGCAGCCGGCGGACATCATGGGATGCTTCACGCCCGAGACCCTGCCGGTGCTCTCCGCGCTGGCCAAGGGCTTCGCGGTATGCGACCACTGGTACGGCTCGGTGCCGACGGAGACGCTGCCGAACCGCGCGTTCGTGCTCTCCGGCACCAGCCAGGGCCACATGGATGACAAGACGAAGACCTTCACCTCGCCCTCGATCTGCGCGTCGCTGACCAACGCGGGCGTCTCCTGGAAGATCTACGGCTACGACGCCGAGCCGCTGACCAAGCACAACTTCCCGGACCTGACCTCGGCCCCGGCGGCGAACTTCGGCCTGTTCGCCGACTTCCAGCGCGACGCGGCCGCAGGCACGCTGGCCGGCTTCACGTTCCTTGAGCCGTCCTGGAGCGCGACCGGCAACAGCCAGCACCCGAATTACGACGTGGCGCTCGGCGAGCAGCTGATCCACGACACGTACACGGCGCTGCGCAACGGCCCCGGCTGGGACAAGACGCTGTTCATCCTGACCTACGACGAGCACGGCGGCTGCTACGACCACGTGGCGCCGCCCACGAACGCGACCCCGCCGGACAACGCGGTCGGCGAGTTCGGCTTCGACTTCACCCGCTTCGGCCCGCGGGTGCCGACCGTGCTGGTGTCCCCGCTGATCCCGGCGGGCACGGTCTACCGCGTCCCGGCCGGGGCCACGCCCTTCGACCACACCAGCGTGCTCAAGACGATCGAGGCCCGCTGGAACCTGCAGCCCCTCACCGCCCGCGACGCCGCGGCCGTCGACGTCGGCGGCGTCCTGACACTCACCACCCCCCGCACCGACGACCCCCTCGGCGGCGTCGTCGTGCCCAGCTCCGGCGCCGCCACCCCGGCCGCCGGCAAGCCGACCCACCTGCAGGAGGTCTACGCCGACCTCCTCGCCCGCCAGCTCCCGCCCGGCGTCCAGATCCCCGCCCCCCGCACCGAGGCCGAGGCCACCCGCCTTCTGCGCGAGGGGGTGGACCGGCATCACGGCAGCTGACCCTCGGGAGTTGGCACCGCCCCGCCGCGCTTTTCGCGCGGCGGGGCGGGGGCCGATGGCGGAGGGCGGCTAGCGCAGTTCCGCGACCTTCGGCTTGGCCAGGCTGGCGGCGGCGCCGACCAGGCTCATGCCGATGGCGAGCCAGAACACGATCATCAGGCCGTGGTGGAACGGGCCGGCGATCAGGTTCGGGAAGAACTGGTGCCCGGTGAGCGTCTGCGCGTTGGCCTTCGGCAGGCTGTCGAGCATCTTGCTGCCGAGCAGTTGCTGTATCGGGTTGTACCCGAGGAACGCGGCGAACAGGATGCCGACCGGGGGCACCGCGGCGACCTGCTGGGCCACCGCGACCGGCACGTGCTGCGCGGTCAGCTGGGTGACGATAGTGCTCGGCAGGGCGCTGGCGAGGCCGACGACCATGAGCGAGAAGAACACGCCGATCGAGAACAGGCTGCCGGCGTTCATGAACGTGGCCCGCATGCCGGAGGCCGCGCCGCGCTGGGCCGGTCCGACGCTGCTCATGATCATCGAGGTGTTCGGGGCGGAGAACATGCCGCCGCCGACGCCGTTGAGGAAGATCAGCAGCGCGAAGACCGGGTAGCTGAAGTTCGTCGGCAGGGCCAGCATGCCGGCGAAGCTCGCCGCCATCAGCAGCAGGCCGGCGCAGGCGAAGGAGCGCTGGCCGAGGCGGTCGGAGAGCTTTCCGGAGACCGGGCCGGAGACCAGGAAGCCGATGGTCAGCGGCACCAGGTAGATGCCGGCCCACAGCGGGGTGTCCTCGTAGTTGTAGCCGTGCAGCGGGAGCCAGATGCCCTGGAGCCAGATGATCAGCATGAACTGCAGGCCGCCGCGAGCGACGGCGATCAGGAACGAGGCCGCGTTGCCGCTGGAGAACGTGACGTTGCGGAACAGCTTGAGCTGGAACATCGGCTCGGCGACCCGCGCCTCGACGATCAGGAAGACGATCAGCAGCGCGACGCCGCCGGCCAGCCCGGCGATGATCCACGGGTTGGTCCAGCCCATGGTGTGGCCGCCGTAGGGCTGGATGCCGTAGGTGATCGCGGCGAGCAGGGCGGCGAGGCCGGCGGCGAAGGTGATGTTGCCCCACCAGTCGATCTTGCCCTTGCGCTTCACGCTCGTCTCGTGCAGCGACTTGTACGCCCAGATGGTGCCGATCACGCCGATCGGGACATTGACCCAGAAGATCGAGCGCCAGTCCCACGAGGCGAGCAATCCGCCGAGCACCAGGCCGATGAACGAGCCGGCGAGCGCGGCGACGATGTTGATGCCGAGCGCCATGCCGCGCTCGTTGGCCGGGAACGCGTCGGTGATGATCGCGGCGGAGTTCGCCATCAGCATCGAGCCGCCGATGGCCTGCACGACGCGCCAGCCGATCAGCCAGAGCGCTCCCTTGCCGCCGCTGAACGGGTCGAGGGAGAGCACGATCGAGCACACGGCGAAGATCGCGAAGCCGAGGTTGTAGAGCTTGACCCGGCCGAACATGTCGCCGAGCCGGCCGAGGGTGACCACCAGCACCGCCGTGACGAGCATGTAGCCCATCAGCATCCACAGCAGGTAGCTGGTGTTCGACGACTGCAGCGGGTCGAGCTTGATGCCGTTGAAGATCGCGGGCAGCGAGATCAGCACGATCGAGCTGTTGATCATGGCGAGCAGCATGCCGACCGTGGTGTTGGTCAGCGCGACCCACTTGTAGTGGGAGTGCTCCGGCCCCGCGCTCATCGCGTGCCGGAAGTGGCCGAGCTTCGAACGGGGGGCGGTGGCGGGGTCGCCGACGGTGGTTATCGAACCGTCGCTTGGCATACGCGTGATCCTTAAGCCGAAACTAATTAGCTAATGTAAACTAATCAGATTCCGGCGGATCCACATCCCGTTTTCCGCTCCCCCGGGCGAATCGTTACGATTCCGCAACCCGATGCGGGCTGGCGCTCAGCAGCCCGGCGGGCCAAGGTGCTCTGTCCGCCGCGGCGGCGCACACCGGGCCGAACTGGCCGCCGGCCGCGCTCCACAGCCCGGTCCACGCCGGGTGGCGGTCGGTCAGCGGGGCGCGGCAGCCCGGCTCGGCGCAGCGCACCACGCGCAGCCCCTGGCGGCTGAAGCACCCGTCGACCTCCTCGGCGTCGCCGACGCCGGCCACCGAGGCGGCGGTGCGCCCGGCCGGGCTCGCGGCGAACGCGGCCCACCAGTCGTGCCAGGTCACCCAGGGCGCCGGGTCGAAACGGGAGAGCCAGCCGAGCCGCGGGCTGCTGCCGGACAGGTCGGCGGTCACCTCGACCTCGCCGTGCCCGGAGACGACCGCGAGCTCCTCGAGCGCGACGCGCACCGGCTCGACGGCGTCGGCGGGCTCGCCCTGGTGGTTGAGCAGGACGGCGGCGATGAGCCTGGCGAGGTCCTCGCCGATGTGCACGACAGCGGTGGCCACCAGCCGGCCGCCCTCGACCGCGACGGTCAGCCGGCCGGCATCGCCGTCGAACCAGAAGGTGGGCGGGCTGCCGAGCATCGCGCAGCGCACGGCGTCGGCCGGGGCCGCGTAGCCGCGCGCGAAGGAGCTGCCGGGGCCGGGCAGCGGCAGCGGGAGGTGGTCGGCGGCGGGCGCCGGGGCGGCGAGCGAGAGCCGGGCCGGGCCGCCCGCGGCGCGGGCGGGCAGGGTGCTGACGGAGGAGGGGGGCAGCGGCATGGGGCGTCCTTCCGACGCGGGCGGGCCGGGGACTGCGGGTTCGGTCTCAGACGCGGCGGACGCCGCCTGGTGGCGCTGTCCGGGGACGGCCGGGCGGTAGGCCGACCCGCGCCGGGGCCGGCCCTTGTGCCTCGATTTCGCCGAACCGCTCATCGGGCACCTCCGCCGCCTCGCCTGAAGATCTTCAGTTGATCGTCACCCTCGCGGGCGAGGTGATCGCGGAGGCACGCCGTTCACTCACTCGGTTGTATCAACCAGCGATCTCCCGAGATACAGCTCGCGGACCACGGTCTCCAGGTCGCGGTCCGCCCGCAGGTCGCCGATGGAGCCGTCGTAGGTGACCCGGCCGTGGTCGATCGCTACGACGCGCGAGCACAGGCGTTCGATGTCGGCGATGTCGTGCGTGGTGAGCAGGATCGTGGTACCCGTGCGCTGGTTCAGATCGCTGAGGAACTCGCGCACGGCGTGCTTGGAGACGACGTCGAGCCCGATCGTCGGCTCGTCGAGGTAGACCACGGCAGGGTCGTGCAGCAGCGCGGCGGTGATGTCGCCGCGCATCCGCTGGCCGAGGCTGAGCCGGCGGACCGGCCTGTCCAGGAACTCGCCGAGGTCGAGCGCAGCGGTGTAGTAGGCGAGGTTCTCGGCGAAGCGGGCGGGTGGGATCCGGTAGAGCCGCTGGAGCAGCGTGAACGAGTCCTTGAGCGGCAGGTCCCACCACAGCGTGGTGCGCTGGCCGAAGACGACGCCGATCCGCCGGGCCAGCCGGACCCGGTCGCGCTGCGGCTCGAATCCGGCGACCCGCAGCAGGCCGGAGGTCGGGGTGAGGATGCCGGTCAGCATCTTGATGGTGGTGCTCTTGCCCGCGCCGTTCGGGCCGATGTAGCCGACCAGCTCGCCGGGCGCGATGCGCAGGTCGATGCCGTCGACGGCCGTGAAGTCGCCGTCCGTGGTCCGTCGTCGGCGGAACCGGCCGGCGCCGGAGCCGAACGTCTTGGTCAGGCCCTCGGCGAGGATGATCGGGTCGGTGGTCGGTGTCGTGGTCACGGCGGCTCAGCTCCCGGTCGAGCGGTAGTGGCGGATGCAGGTGCGCCAGGCGAGCGCCGCGAGCCCGCAGAGCACGGCGGCGGCCGCCGGCGAGGCGAAGCGCAGGAATTCCGGCAGGCCGAAGGGGTCGGCGTGGCCCAGCACGTAGAGCGAGGGCTGCCAGGTGACGAACGCGACCGGAAGCACGAAGGTCAGCGCGAGGCCGAGGGGCCTGCCGAAGATGCTCAGCGGGTACTCGGTCGCGTTCTCGGAGCCGTAGGTGAAGCTGTTCGCGACCTCCTGGGCGTCCACGGCGATGAAGCTGATGCAGCCGGTGAGCACCCAGAGCGCGCAGTAGAGGACGAAGCCGCACACGACCGTGCCGATCGCGACCGCCGCCCTGGCCGCGGTCCAGTGCAGCGGCAGCGCGTCGATCGCCCAGCCGAGGGTGAGGATGGGCGCGGCGAGCTTGCCGAAGCGCTTGGGGGTGAACTGGTCGGCCAGCACCTGTGCGAGCGAGCTGACCGGGCGGATGAGGACGAGGTCGAAGTTGCCGAGCCGGATCATCGTCGCCAGGTTCTCCACCCCGCTGGCCAGGGCGTCGGACACGGCGAACGCGAGGCGCGTGGTGCCGTAGAGGTAGAGGGTCTCCGGCAGGGTGAAGCCGGCGATCGTCCGCACATGCGAGTAGATGACGAGGATCGCGATGAGGTCGAGGCAGGTCGTGAAGAGCTGCGCGATCGTGGTGAGCAGGAGCGAGACGCGGTACTGCGACGCGGCGCGCATCCAGATGCGGACGAGCAGGAGGTAGGCGGCCGGCCCCCACAGCGGCCGGTCGTCCGGCTCTGTGTTCGTATCAGCCACCTTGGACCACCACCTTGTGCCGTGCCACGTCGGTGAGCATCCGGCCGGCGGCGAGCAGCAGGACGGCCCAGAAGGCGCCGAAGGCGAGGGCGTAGCCGAAGCCGCCGCTCTGCGTTCCGAGCAGCACGTTGATCGGCATCTGCATGATCCCGGCCCACGGCGTGTGCAGCAGGACGGTGCCGAGCGCGCCGGGGACGACGCTCAGCGGGATGATCAGCCCGGAGCAGAACATCCCGAGCGCGACCAGGATCGAGTTCATGCCGCGCTCGTCCATGGTCCAGAACGTGGCCAGGCTGGCGAGGTAGCGCAGCCCGAAGCCGATCAGGTAGCCCAGAGCGCAGCAGACGGCGAACTCGGCCCAGCGCAGCGGGTTCAGCGGCAGCCGGACCGGGAAGAGCAGGACGCCGAAGAGCACCGGCGGCACGGTGCGCAGCAGGCCGCCGCCGAGCGCGCGGCCGAGGTCGAGGGAGAGCCACCAGGTCTGGAAGTCGACCGGGCGGTAGAGGTCGACGGCCACGTCGCCGGTCCGGATGCGCGGGCCGAGCTCGGTGCTGGTCATGAACACGCCCATCGGGGCCAGCAGCCCCTGGGTGAGGAAGGCGTAGGTGACGGCGTCGGCCAGGTCCCAGCCCCCGATCTCAGGCTTCTGCTTCCAGAGTGCCATCAGCACGAAGGCGCGGATGCAGCCGAAGACGGTGTTGGTGAAGGTGCCGGCGGCCGCCGAGGAGCGGTAGGCCAGGTAGCGGCGCAGCGATAATCGGACAGCGGTCAGGTACACGCGCATGCGGGACTCCACAGGGCGAGCGGTCGGCAGGGGTGGAAAAAGGGGGAAACGCCGAGGCTGGCAGAGCGGATCCGGTCCCGGCAAGCGGTTTTTCACCTGCGGCGCGGCGCGGGCGGAGACTCTGACGCGGTCCTTACGGCCGATCCGGTGCACTGGTGCCATGTCCAGCGATGAGAACGAGGATACGATCGGCCAGTTCGACGCCTTCCGGGCGCGGCAGGCCGAGGAGCGCGCGCAGCAGGAGGCCGAGGGCGCGTACGTCTTCCCGCGGGAGTACGAGGCCCCGGCCGAGGGTGGGTACACCTTCCCGCAGGAGTACGAGGCCCGGGCCGAGCCGACCGGCGTCTACCCCACCCAGGCTGTCTTCGCCGCGCCGAGCGCGCCGAAGTCCAACCGGACGCGCTCGGTGCTGATCTTCGTCGGCGCGGTGGCCTTGGCCGGCGTGATCGGCCTCGGCGCCTGGCTGGCGTTCGGGTCGTCGTCGACTCCCGCGGCGAGCACGACGGCGAGTGGCGCGACCGCGTCGCCGTCCGCGTCGCCGACGTCGACCGAGCGGCACGCCGGCACGGCGTTCCGGGTGACGATCGTCTCCGTGGGCGCCGATTCGTTCACCGGCACGGTCTTCTCGACCGGCCGGACCGTGACCGTGACCCTCGGCGCGGCGACGCGCTACGGCACGAAGACGCATCCGTTCCGCCGCACCGATCTCAAGGCCGGCGTGATGGTGATTGTGCGCGGGAAGCGCACGAGCACTGACACGGTCACCGCGACGGACGTGACGGAGACCGTACGATCGACTCCATGACGGTCGAGGTCTCGCGGGTCACGGGTTCGTTGTTCGGTCTGGCCTACGGTGATGCGCTGGGGAAGGACACGGAATTCCTCTCGGTGGCCCAGATCCAGCGGCGCTTCGGCCCTCAGGGGCCGTCCGACCTGCCGGAACCCGCGCTCGTCACGGACGACACGCAGATGGCGCTGGCCGTCGGCGAAGGCCTCGTCGAGATCGCAGCCGGCCCGCTGACGGCCGATGCGCTCGCGCCGGTCTGGTCGCGGCGGTTCGTCGCATGGGCCCGGTCGCCCGACAACGACCGTGCGCCCGGCAGGACGTGCCTGCGCGCGTGCGCCGGGCTCGCGGACGGCCTGCCGTGGCTCAGAGCGACGCAGGCCACCTCGAAGGGCTGCGGCGCGAACATGCGCGTGACGCCGATCGGCTTGGTGGACGGCATCTCGTCGTCGACGAGGGCGGCCGCCGCGCAGCTGCAGGCCGCGCTGACGCACGGGCATCCGACCGGCCTCGCGGCGAGCGAACTGACGGCGTACGCGACCTGGTGGCTGCTCGGCGGCATGCGGCCTGAGGATCTGGTGAGCGCGCTGCTGGCGCGTGCCGAGGAGCAGCGCGAGGTCTACCACTACGGCTGGCTCGGCGACCTGTGGAAGCGCAGCCGGGACGGCTCGGCCGAGTCCTTCACGGTGCGCGGCTGGGACGAGAACATCGCCGCGCTGCACAAGGTCGCCGACGCGCTCAAGGCCGGCGACCGCGAGGCAGACCCCTGTGATGCGACAGGCGAGGGCTGGATAGCCGAGGAGGCGCTGGCCACGGCGTTGCTCAGCTTCCTGCTCTTCCCGGACGACCCGCACGCGGCCCTGCAGCGCGCGGCCACGACGTCCGGCGACTCGGACTCGATCGCGGCGCTGACCGGCGCGTTCGCGGGCGCGGCCTACGGGATCGACGCGTTCCCGGCGGGCTGGCGCGAGCGGATCGAGTACGCGGACCGGCTCGAAGCAATCGCGAGCGGCCTGACCGCGGACCGGCCGGCGTGACATGCCGCGCGAGATCGTCTTCCTGGCGTTCCCGGACTTCCAGATCCTCGACCTGACCGGCCCGCTGGAGGTCTTCTCCCAGGCCGAGCGGCACACGCGCGGGACCTACACGCTGCGCACGCTCGCCTTCGAGCCCGGCCCGCTCACGTCGAGCAGCGGGCTCCCGGTGCACGTCGAGGCGGCACGGCCGTTTCCGGGTGCCGACACGTTGATCGTGGTCGGCGGGCGCGGGATGGACGCGGCGCTGGCCGATCCCGCGTACGCGGCGTGGATCGGGGACGCGGCCACGCGGGTGCGCCGGATCGCCTCGGTCTGCAACGGCGCGTTCCTGCTGGCCGAGGCCGGGCTGCTGGACGGGCGCCGTGCCACGACGCACTGGAGCCGCGCCGCCGACATGGCCGAGCGGTACCCGGAGGTCACCGTGGACGCCGATCCGATCTTCATCCGGCAGGGTGAAATCTCGACGTCGGCCGGAGTCACGTCAGGGATCGATCTCGCCCTCGCGCTGGTCGAGGAGGACCTCGGCAGCGCCCCGGCCCGACGCGTCGCACGGCAGCTGGTCGTGTTCGTGCAGCGGCCGGGCAATCAGCGCCAGTTCTCCGCGCAGCTCACGGCCCAGCGTCCGGTGCGCGAGCCGATCCGGGAGCTGCTCGGCCACATCGCGGAGCATCCCGAGGCCGATCTGAGCGTGCCGGCGCTGGCCGCGCGGGCCGGTTTGAGCGAGCGCCAGTTCCTGCGGGTGTTCCCGGCCGAGACCGGGCGCAGTCCCGCTTCGTACGTCGCGGCGGTGCGGGTCGAGGCCGCGTGCCGGCTGCTGGAGACGACCGACGATGGGCTCGACCGGATCGCGCGGGTCTGCGGCTTCGGGGGACGCTGCGGACACTGCAGCGCTCCTTCCAGCGGGTGCTCGGCGTCGCGCCGCACGAGTACCGGGAGCGGTTCGCCCGCGCGGGCGCGGCGTGAGCGCAAGCGCGGCGTACCGGGCGCGGCGTGAGCGCAAGCGCGGCGTACCGGGCGCGGCGTGAGCGCACGCGGCGCAAGCGCACTCATGGCGTAATCTGTCGCCCATGTGTCATTGCCGCCACCCCGGCCCGGCGGCGAGACTCAGAGCATGGATATCGTGATTCCGCTTTTCCCGAACTTCACGGCGCTCGACGCGATCGGCCCGTACGAGGTGCTGCGCTCGCTCCCCGGAGCGCGGATCACCTTCGCGGCCGCCGAGCCCGGCCTCGTGCACGCGGACGACCCGGCGCTCGCCGTCGACGCGCCCGCCGCCCTCAGCGAGATCGAATCGGCCGACGTCCTGGTCGTGCCGGGCGGCGGGGGCACCCGGGCCGCCATGAAGGACGAGACGATGCTCGCGTGGGTACGCCGCATCCACGCCACGACGCGCTACACGACGTCCGTGTGCAGCGGCTCCCTCGTGCTCGGCGGCGCCGGGCTGCTCGACGGGCTCGAGGCGACGACGCACTGGTCGCTGGTGGAGCTGCTGGAGAGCACCGGCGCGACGTACACCGAGCAGCGCGTCGTGCAGCAGGGCAAGATCGTCACCGCTGCCGGCGTCTCCTCCGGCATCGACATGGCGCTCACGCTCGCGGCGCAGATCGCCGGGGACGACATCGCCAAGGCGCTCCAGCTGGGCATCGAGTACGACCCGCAGCCGCCCTTCGACGCCGGATCGCCGTCGAAGGCCGGACCGGAGATCGTCGCGCTGACCGGGATGGCCAAGGGGTAGCCCGGGCGGCTCGGCCGGCTCGGCCGGCTCGGCGCCGTTCGGCGCCGTTCGGCGCGGTTCGGGGTGGCTCGGGGTGGCTCGGATGCGGTTCGGGGCGGTTCGGTGCGGTTCGGAGGCGGCCCGGGGGTAGGTCGGCGCGTGTCGGTGCCGCCCTTTACGGTGGTGGCATGACGAAGATCCCGCAGGATGTGGGCGACCTGCCGTATGCGCACGCGCTGGAGCCGGGCCCGAGCCCGCTGCAGCGTGACCGGGACTACGACCTGTGCCACTTCGAGTCGGCCGACGAGCGGGACGCGGACGTGGGCAGCAGCCGGTTCACCGAGTGCGCCTTCGAGAACGCGCAGGTCGACACCGTGCGGCTGCGGCGGGCGAAGTTCACCGACGTATGGTGGCGCGGCTCGCGGCTGCTGACCACGGACGTCGCGGAGAGCGAGTGGCTGGACGTGACCATGCTCTCCAGCGCGCTCGCCGGGATCGAGGCCTTCGGCGCGCAGCTGCGCCGCGTCGTCTTCCAGCGCTGCAAGCTCGACGCGGTCAACTTCCGCGGCGCCGCGCTGTACGAGGTCGTGTTCGAAGACTGCATCCTGCGGGACGTCGACTTCTCCGGGGCCAAGCTGATGGAGGTGAAATTCCCGGGCAGCGCGCTGCGCGGGAGCAAGCTCGCGAAGGCGAAGCTGTCGAAGGTGGACCTCCGGGACGCCACCGTCATCGAGGTCGTCGACGGCTACCAGAACCTGCGCGGCGCCGTCGTCGACAGCGGCCAGGCTGTCGAACTCGCGGTCGACTTCGCCCAGGCTCTGGGAATTTCGGTGAAGGATCAGTAGCGCATTCGGTACCGTGCACCCATGAACGACGCCACGCACCAGGCGGGAACGGCCGACAGGCGTACGGACTGGCGGGAGCGGCGCGGCCCGATCGCCGTACTCACCGGCGCGGGGATCTCCACCTCTTCCGGCATCCCGGACTTCCGCGGCCCGCAGGGCCTGTGGACCCGGAACCCGATCGCCGAGCTGACCGCGAACTACGCCGACTACCTGCGCGATCCCGAGCTTCGTGCGCGCTCCTGGATCGCCAGGCGGGAGAACCCGGCGTGGCGCGCCGAGCCGAACGAGGGCCATCGGGCGCTGGCCGATCTTGAGCGGCACCGCTCCGTCAGAATCCTGACGCAGAACATCGACGGCCTGCACCAGAAGGCGGGATCGTCAGCGCGCAAGGTACTCGAGCTCCACGGCAACATGTTCGAAGCCGTATGCACCCGGCCGCCCTCGCGCTGCGGCTGGACGGGCACGATGCGCGAGGTGCTCGACCGCGTCGAGGCCGGCGAGCCGGACCCGCCGTGCGAGCGCTGCGGCGGCATCCTCAAGGCGGCGACGGTCATGTTCGGCCAGAACCTGGACCCGGAGGTGCTGGGCCTGGCCGGCGCGATCGCCCGCGGCGCGGCGCTGTTCCTGGCCGTGGGCACCTCGCTGCGAGTGCAGCCGGCGGCAGGCCTGTGCGAGCTCGCGGTGATGCACGGCGCCGACCTGGTGATCGTCAACGACGAGCCCACCTTGTACGACGACCTGGCCGCCGAGCTGATCCGGAAGCCGATCTCGGAGGCGCTGCCGAAGCTCGCGGCCGAGCTCGCCGCGGCGGCGCCGATCGGATAGGAGCGGTCACCGCTACGGCCGCGACTGGCTGGAAGGCGGTGTTCGGCTGGTTCGGCGGCGGGGCTTCTGTGCGGCATATGATGTGCCCTCGCCGACGTGACATCCGTGGCCCCCGCCGTCGTCGCGACTAGAACGTCTCGTTCTCCTCGATGTACGCGACGCCCTGGAAATCGCCGCCGATGATCGCGTCCATGCGGTGCCGCATGAAGGGCCGCAGGCCCTCGGGCAGCGCGTGGGGCGCGAAGAAGGCGATCTCGGCGATCTCCTCCTCCTGCGGCACCAGCCTCGCCGGGTCGGCGACGCGGCCGACGTCGAAGGTGAAGTTGAGGAACTGCACCGGTCCGAGGCCCCGGCCGGCCCACTGCACGACCAGCAGCGTCGCCGGGCCGGCCACCGCGTGCCCGATCTCCTCGTGCACCTCGCGGACCGCGGCCATCGCGGGCGCCTCGTTGTCGTCCACGACGCCGCCGGGCAGCGACCAGCCGTCGCGGTAGGTGTTGCGCACCAGGGCGATCCGGCCCTGCTCGTCGCGCAGGAGGGCGCTGGCGGACAGCGCGACCTTCGGGACCGACGCGTACCAGGCCGCGGTCTCTTCCGGGGTGAAGCGGATCGTCGTCACGGGAGTGATCCTCCCACACGGGGCTTTAAGGTGGCCTCATGATTGACGTGCGGGAGTTCCTGGAATCGGCGGCGCGCTCGGCGTCCGCGCACCTGAGCGGGCTGGACGAGCGGCCGGTGTGGCAGCGGGTGCCGGCCGGGATCGCGGAGGGGCTCGTCGGCCAGGAACTGCCGGAGGCGGGCGCGGATCCGGCCGCGCTTCTCGGCGACATCGAGCGGCGGGTGCTGGCGTACCCGATGGGCAACGGGCACCCGGCCTTCTTCGGCTGGGTGAACGCGGCACCGCATCCGGCCGGGATCGCCGGCGCGCTGCTCGCGGCCGCCGCCAACCCGTCCTCGGCGGGCGGCGACCACGCGGACGTCTACCTGGAGCGCGGCGTCGTGCGCTGGATCGCCGAGCTGGTCGGCTTCCCGCACGAGACCGGCGCCGGCCTGCTGACCTCGGGCGCGTCGATGGCGACGATCGTGGCGGTCGGAGCGGCGCGGCAGCGCGCGCTGCTCGCCACGGAGTGGGACGTGCGCGAGCGCGGCCTGTCCGGCGCGCCGCGGCTCACCGCGTACGCCACGGCCGAGGTGCACTCGTGCGTCGGCAAGGCGATCGAACTGCTCGGCGTCGGCAAGGCGAACCTGCGAGTGGTCGCGGACGACGGCGCCGGCCACCTCGACACCGCCGCTCTGCGCGAGGCGATCGCGGCGGACCGCGAGGCCGGCGCACTGCCGTTCCTGGCGGTCGGCTCGGCCGGGACGGTCACGACCGGCGCGGTCGATCCGCTGCGCGAGATCGCCGCGGTCTGTGCCGAGTCAGGCATCTGGTTCCATGTGGACGGCGCGTACGGTGCGTTCGGCGTGCTGGATCCGGTGATCGCCGATCGGTACGCGGGCATGGAGCTCGCCGATTCGGTGGCGCTCGACCCGCACAAGTGGCTGCAGGTCCCGGCGGGCGTCGGCTGCCTGCTGGTACGCGACCGCGCGCAACTGCGTGCGACGTACTCGCTGGTCCCGGCGTACCT
>Ga0310811_10001067_pt1 | contig 35267 bp, 66 predicted proteins | sample YCmetagenome_FD_207642 | JGI IMG/M metagenome (GOLD analysis project Ga0310811, IMG submission 207642) | Soil microbial communities from experimental microcosm in Duke University, North Carolina, United States - YC | ecosystem: Engineered > Artificial ecosystem > Soil microcosm > Unclassified ... | reverse complement strand
TGCAAGGCTATCTGGCAGCCCATCCCTTGAGGCATGGCGTGTGGTTCTTCTCCCGCGTGGGGGTGATGCCGGGGGCGCGGGGGCAGGGCCTACAGCGCAAGCTAATGGCCGTCATGGAGAAGCATGCGCGGCGTGAGGGATGGCGGGAAATCGTCACCTACTGCGCCGGGCATAATGGCCACTCGACGCGGAACATCCTGGCGGCCGGCTACCGAACCTATGAGCCCCGCAAATCTTATGTGGGGTGGGAAGTGGTCCATATGAGAAAGCGCCTGCCATGATCATCCACCCTCCCGCCGAGTACCTGTTGACCTTGCTAAAGCGCGCCGTGGTCCAGGCTGGTGGCGATGATGGAACAGCCGGTCATGCTTGACGAGCTGGAGATCCGCGCGCTCGGCACACTGCCGCGTGCGGTTGTGGAAGAGGGCGATAGGGTATTTTTGAAGCTCTTTGACCCAGAGAAGGGTGTGGACTGTATTTGGTGTGTCCTGTCGCCCCTGCAGGCGCATTTGCTAGGCATCGACTTAATCAAGGCAGCGCTAAGGGGGCAGAAATGAAAAGCCGAGCATGCCTTCCAGCCGCGACCCCAATCGTATGGCGATTGTATACTTGACATAGCAAGCCGCATCCCCTAGAAAGGGACATGAGCTACGCAGACCTGACCAATCCCATCTTCACCGACGAGACTTCAGCGCGCGAATACCTTGAGGCGCAGCGTTGGCCGAACGGCCCGGTATGCCCCCATTGCGGCTCGGTGGACGAGAACGTTTACAAGCTCGGCGGCAAGGGCCATCGCCCCGGCCTCTATGCCTGCAAGGGCTGCCGTGGCCATTTCAGCGTGACGGTCGGGACGGTCTACGAACGCTCCCATATCCCCCTGCACAAGTGGCTGCTGGCCACGCATTTGATGGCGTCCAGCAAGAAGGGCATCAGCGCCCACCAGCTCCACCGTCTGCTCGGGATCACCTATAAGTCGGCTTGGTTCATGGCCCACCGCATCCGCGAGGCGATGCAGGATACCGGGCGTGAACCCATGGGCGGCAAGGGCAAGGTGGTGGAAGCTGATGAGACCTACTTCGGCAACCTGCCGCCGCATAAGGCCCCGATCCGCAAGAACCCCAACCGCCCAAAGCACGGTCCGCACCACAAGCGCGCCATCGTGACCCTGGTGGAGCGTGGCGGAAAGTCCCGCTCGTTCTATGCCGAGCACGCCCACGTCGATAAGGTCGCCAAGATCGTGCGCGAGAACGTGGCCAAGGAAAGCCGCCTGCACACCGATACCAGCAGCGTCTACAAGAAGGTCGGGCAAGAGTTCGACGCCCACGAGGCCGTGAACCATTTCAAGAAGGAGTTCGCGCGCGGCATGACTGGCGTTTATCAGCATTGCGACGAACGCCACCTGCACCGCTATCTGGCAGAGTTCGATTTCCGCTACAGCAACCGCGCCGCGCTGGGCTGCTCGGACCGCGAACGCGCGGACAAAGCCCTGAAGGGGATCGAAGGCAAGCGCCTGACCTATCGGCGGATTAACGAAGAAGCGCAGCCTTCCTAAGTGGGGAACGGTTGAGTTGCGCCGCTTGTTGGCCGCAATCCTCGATGATTAGGGCTGCCACCTTTCGGCCTTAATCGGTGTGATAAACTATATTTAGCAGTAGGGATTTCCCCGACTGTGTTCCTGTTTCGGACTCGCCCACCCACAAGGTGTGGTGTAGTTTCGAGACGCGAGCAGCGAAAAGGCCGCCCCCTCCTGGCAGAGGGAAGCGGCCAGATCGTTGTTCGTTACCGCAACTGGTTGGACTGGTGCGGCAACAAGCTTGTACAGCAGGGTGAATCTGAGTCCGCTCGGGTTTCCTGTCAAGGTGCTTGTGCGCGCAGCGGTCCTTCCTAACAGAAGGACTATGTAAGTGAACGCACTATCAGGCTTCGGCCTTCTTCAAAAACATGAGCTTGTTTGGTTGCGTTGCTTCGGCAACGTGCCAGCAAGCAAAGATTGCAATGGACTGTGGGTCTATCGCTCAGCCTACGGCGACTCAAACTCGCCCTTTGGCTGGGAGCTGGATCATATTGTGCCCAAGGCACTGGGCGGCAGCGATGATGTGAGCAATCTCCGCCCACGTCATTGCAGCGGCAATCGCAGTGCGGGCGGACTCCTCGGCTCACTACTGAGCCGCTAGGCTTTCGCCTTCTTCTTAACTCGCTTCTTCGCCGTGGCCTTCTTTGGTTGCGGCGGAGTTGCGAGCATTCGGCGCACGACCGCCTCTGTGGCTGGGTCAAGTTTAGGGGGAGACTTGGGCATGGCGACAGATCCGATGAGGGAGGAGGCCAGCCGCCTTATACCGATGGCGGTCGGCGCGTTGGTGATTCAATTCGCTCTGCTTGAGCATTGGATTGATGGAATGGTCGCGACCATTTTTATGTACGTAGATGGTGCTCGTTCTATCAGGCGACAATATCCCTTCAACGCTAAGGAGGAAGTGAACTTCCTGAACGATTGTTTCGGCCAGTTGCCACCTCTCAAACGCTATAAACAGCGAGGCTGGCGCTTCTTGGAGAAATTGAAGCCACTGGCCGAAATGCGCCACAACGTAGTTCATGGGCACTTAAGAACGATCGACTACGCCTCCGGCACGCTAGAGTTCAGTCGCGTGTTCAAAGGTAAGAATGGCCAGCCTATCAGGCGAACGCTAACCATCCTGGCATCCGAGCTTGTCGATCAGCAGCACGAGATACACATGCTAAATCCCGTCGCGATGGACCTCTGCCATCGCCTCGTTGACGAATTCGGCCCTGAGAAGAAGGTCTAGCAACCGAGCCGCCGCCTTGTCGGGCGCTTCGCCTGTACCCTCCCACGCATAGAGAAAATCTCCCGCAAGCTCAGTGAGTTTGGAGAAAGCCGGCCTGTCACGCCCGCACATATCAATCTCCTGTGTCTGCTATGTCAAGTATACAATCGCCATCGTATATTATACCTGATAACGCCGCATCGCGTTTCGAAGGGAAATAATGGCTGAAAACCCCGATCCGCCCCGGATATCAATCCGTCTCATTCAGGCAACTGTCGATCACGCGAATGTCTCTAAGGGACACCTTGTGTGGTTTATGGATGGCCGCCCATTACCACCCGGTTGGGATTACGCGCCTCTTGAATTGGAGCAAATATGCCGCGAGCAGCTCGTACAAGAGGGTTTCCGAGGCTGAGGCTGATGAGCCTTGATCTCTCTAAGGCTGCGCTGCTGGGGCAGAAGTAGCTGCGGGCCGGGACTTATGTGTTCCCCCGCCGCCGCGGGTCAGGGGCTATTTTGTTGTTCTTTCGCCCAGTCACTAAGGGCCCTACCCAGTACAGCGAAGGACTCAGATATAGGCCACATATTTGTGTATGTGTACCAACACTCAATCCTTTTTATTGGGGGCATAGAGAGATACTCTTCTCGCAATGAGACTTCACGCGCTTTTCTTTGGCGCTCCTCTTCTTCTTTTCGGCTGATTTCTTCACGCGTCTGTTTTTCCTCTCGATCTTCAACAATCTCTAGCCATTCATTGTATGTGTAAGTGGGTTCCGGGTCGGTCATTACAGGAAATCCTTGGTTGCAGTCGGTGATAGGTGCGCAGGCATTCTTATGCCGATCCACTTCTAATCTTGCCGATCTTTACCGCTAGGCTCGGCGAGGGCGGTTGGATCAATTCGCTCAGCTTTGCCATCTGGTGATACCTTGATGAAGGCTTGCCCATAGTGACGCAAGTCCTTGCGTACGTCGGAATCGACATCGCGTAGCATGGCCTCAACTGCCGCATCGAGCGCGTCCATTCCTGTCTCTCGTAGGTCTTGGGTCATGCTGGCCTCTGCTGTTTCCTGAGTTTCCAAAGGTCCTCCAGCACGGCGTACATTGTCTCAGCGACATGCTGCGGTTCCTCCAGAAGCATCCAATAGGGCTGTCGGGAGGCCAGGGCGTCGGCGATCATGTGGAGGTGCCGAGAGGCCGGGCATGTGTGCGTAGGGAAATCTCGCACCCGATTTACGCGGCGACGTGCATTTCGGAGCCGCTTCAAATCGGCACCTTCATACTCGAAGGAAGCTGTTGGCCAATCAGTGGGGTCTTGGGTCATGGGCGCCTCCAATGAGTTGGCCCGCCATGCGGTGGATCGTCGTTCCATGTCAGCGCCCCGTCTGGGGTGGCCCAGAAGCCGATGCGGCCAGGGAATAAGCCGTTGCGCTGGATATGGCACCACTGCATCGGCCACACCTCCTGTGGCTCGCCGTCCTCAATCCACGTGAGAAGGACCAGGCTGCCATCTTTCGGCGCTGTCTCTATCGGCCTCCACTCACTTCTTGTCAGTGTGCCGGCCTTTGTCGCGCCGCCGCCATTCTCTTCGCTCTCAGCGCTCGTACCGCTCGCGTCCATCTGTTCTAGTCCTATCAATGTTTTGGCCATTTTACTTCAGGCGGACATTAAGGAAACGCGGGTTTGCTAAACCGTTATACGGGGATAACTCGTATCGAGGGTTCGAATCCCTTCCTCTCCGCCATTACTGCATTTTAGCATGGTCGTCTGTCTTTTGTCCCGCATATACATGTGCCGGGGTTTGTGACTGCGGGCGCATGGATTGCTGTTTCTGCTCCGGGGTCAGGTACTTCAGGTAAATCTCGGTCGTCTTGATCGAGGCGTGCCCGAGGATCTGCTGGAGGTCGTAGATATAGCCACCGTTCCGCAGGTAGTTCACGGCGAAGAAGTGCCGCAAATCATGGAATCGGAAGCGGATAGGAGGCGTCTGGCGGCGACGCCAGGCCCGGAAGTTGGCGGAGAAGTTGCGGAAGGGCTGGCCGTCCCCGTGCCAGAAAACAAGGGCGCTAATGGGGTGCCGGGGTGTGCCATTCAGCGTGCCTGCCGCATCCGAGAGGAGGGGACCGTCTAGGGGAATGGTTCTGGCTGCATCTGTCCCGGTTCAGCTCGATCTGGCGCCACTGGAGGGTCAGAATTTCCTGCTGGCGCATGCCCGTCTGGCTGGCGAGAGCGATGACCTTCGAGAACGAAGACTTGGCGTCTACGGCCTTCTGGACCTCCTCCGGCGTGGGTAGGTCGATAGGCTCGTTTCTGGTGCGCACTAGGCTACGGTCGTATTCCAGGGCCGGATTATGCTCGCAAATGCCCCAGCCGATCGCGCTGGCAAAGACCCTGGAGATAGCTGTCAGGTCGTTCCTGATAGTCCGGTTGCTGGCGACTTTCTTTCGGGCGCCGATCAGGGCGGCAATGTCCCGCTTGGTGATTTCGTCGATGTACTTGCCGTCCATGTGGTCACGGATCTGGCGGAAGGTCACAAGGTACCGCTTGGCTGTGTTGGGCTTGATCGCCCCCGGCATGACCTCAATACAGTAGCGACCTACGGCGTCCTGCCATGTGGTTCTGGCGTGTCCGTAGAAGCGGGCGTGCTCAAGTTCTTCCCGGATGTCTTGCGCCCTTTTCCGGGCCTTACCGATAAGAGGCGTTCGTAGGCTTCGGCGTATGTCTTGCCCGTCAACTTGGAAGCGAGCCCACCAGGTCTTGCCACGTCGATAGAGGTTTTTGTCTGCCAAGACCTCTCCTCCTGTTTCTTCGCCCATTGTTTGATCGTCGGCCCATGGAACGTCCAGAGGCGACCATACCGCGCCGCACTCGGGATAGCGCCGCGCTGGGCCATCTGCTGGGCGTGCCGCCGCTGCATGCCGGTGACCTCGCAGACGAAATCGATGCGGACGCGCTCGCTCATCTCATCCCTCTGTATGTGGGGGCGGCGGAAGGATTAGAAGTGACTTCGGCGTATAACGCCTCCGTACCCATCGATTTCTTTATCGGCAGCTCCGCTTCTCCGGGCTTAATCGGAGGCATGACGAAATCTCTCATGCCGCACCATTGGCACCAATGAAGCGGCCAACCGGCATCATTCGTAAGCGCGCAATTGGGCGGCGCATAATGCAGGTTGAATCGATGCAGCAAGCGCATCAGCGGGCGATAGAGGAAGCGATGGTAGATCATGCTGTTTTTGTTTCTCTTTTGGTGAGCGCGTAGCGCGAGCGAACCCTAATCATCCCCCTCACTCCTTCTCGGCCATGGCGAGCAGCGCGCGGGCGACTTTGATGCAGTTGTCTTGATGGCGGCCACCTGCGGCTAGACTGCCATCGACAAGATACGCGAGTATTAGTTTCGCAGCCTCTACCGCCTCCACCGGCACGGGCTTGGCCGGCTGGGAGGCGAGGGCGCGAATGATTTTAGCCGCATCCTTGAAAGCTATTGCCCGACTGCGCGAGCTTGCTGCGAAAACCGAATTATCAATTCTGCGGGCACACTCCTCAATCGTCTTCTCCCGCCCCGGCCCTGCGGCTGCGAGCGCTGCGTGTGAGGACAAGATAAAGCCGATGGGGTCATCGCCGCCGCCTACGCCAAGCCCGGCTATGTACTCGGCAACGCGGCGTTCATCCTTTGTGTAAGGATTTGTCTCAAAGTCACGCTCCATATCATCGCCTGCGGTCATTACCGGCCTCCTGCCGCCCAAAACACAAATACCCACCAAGCAACAAACCCGAGGGCTACTACGGTTGTGTGCCATGTCCATGTTCGCGGAAGCTGTCCGTCATCGCCCGAGGTGGTCATGGCTGATCCTCAAGTGCTTGATCGATGGCGTTTGTGCTACGCCCCAGAGTGCGCAATCGCTTGCGTTCCCATTCTAAGGCTTCCCTCATCCGCTCGTTCTGCGCGTGGAGCGAGAGGAACGCGTTACAGACCAAACGGACGGCTTGTTGCACTTCCGATAGAGGCTGGTCTTCGCATTCCAGTGCCTCAATCAGCAACCGCGCCGCCTCGATAGCCTGCCCTGCAGGGGCCTCGGATGGGGGTGTCATGACTTGCTCTCGTCGCAAGGGCAGGGCCATTCCGGGCATGTCTCGTCAATTGGCAGATAGTCGTAGTCAGGACACCAATGGGCGTGTTTGCCCTCAAGCACCCTGCCGCGCCAGCGCATGCTGTCATCAATCCAGTCTGGACCGGGAGATGTCACCCAATTCCGACGCATCGGCTTAATCGGTTTCACTTCACCCCTCCCTCTCTCCCATCCCCGCTCGGCGCGGCGATATCAGACGGATCGATGCGCACAGCCCGACCATCTGGCGTTATCCGGATGAAGGCTTGGCCGTAGTGGCGTAAATCCTTTTTCAAATCGGGATCGATGTCCTTCAGCATTTCCTTGGTGGCGGCTTTGAGAAATGCTGTCCCGTAGAATGGGTTAATTGGAACGGCCATTTGGATTATTCCTTTCTATCCCCGCTCGGCGCGGCGGAGAGGGCGCGTATACGAGCGGCAGTTGTGACGCAGGCGTGTCGCGCAACATGACTAACACGCTGTCTATTTTCGGCCATTACATCGGCTACCTTTGCACACTCCTCGATCGTCGCTTCCCGCATTCTCTCCACATCTCCGCTAGGCTCGGCGAGGGCGGCGGCAACTTTAAGAAGTAACTTGCTTAATTCGACCGCAGATGAATGGCCGATTTGATATTCAGTTTCGGCCAAGCCTCTGACGCCCCATGCTTTGATGTCACCAGCCCACGCCCTGAGATGTTCTGCGTCCATATCCCCCACAGCGGGGAGAGCGGAGGCGCGGCGGTGTTGGAGCTCGCGGGCGATTACCAAGCTCTCGCGATGCGTGATGTATCCGCCGTCGTTTGCTCGCCGGCAGTAATCTTCAAGCTGTTCATCGCTTGGCGGGAGGAGGGTTCGCTCGTTCGCTGTCGCTCACTACGCACCCATCACCGGCTGCATCGAAAATGTCGCCTTCAACCATAGTCCGCCATGACCCGAGATTGCGCAGGCGTTTGATGGCCGCCAATTCTGCTTCGAGGTCAGTGACTATCTGGCTCTCGAACAGTTCGCGGTGCATCAAGAATAGCTTGCGGCGTAGCTCGACGCCGAGCGGCAACTCTCGGCCGCCTTCGCGAAACCAAGCATCTTTGAACTGGTATTGAAACTGAAACAGGTTCCCGAATGTCTTAGCGTCTCCAGCCAGCGCGCTTTTGATGTACTCCTCGGCGGTCTGGCTGATGACATGGCGCAACTGATCTTCGAGGCGAAGGCTCAATTCATCCTGAAGGTATGAGACGACCTTATCGCAAGCATCGTCTGCAGCCTTCTTCATGATTTCGCCGGCAGCCTTTTCGACTTCTCGTATGGGGGCGTCATCGTCAGGATTGCGCAAGCATGCGACCAATTTGTCGGTATGGTCCGTATAGCTCGATACATACATTGCAAACCTCATGCTTTTTTCTGTTTGGTGAGCGCGTAGCGCGAGCGAACCCTGATCATCTTCCTCACCTCCCCCGCCTATCCCACAGGGCCTTGTACTCACTCATTGGGGGTCTCCAGAGGAGAGAAGTGCCTTTCCGGTAGTGAGCGCGTCGGCGAGGTCGTATATGGCGCCGCAACTGGTCTTGATAGACGCGTCGAGCCGTGGCGGATGTCGTTTATATTCGCCGTTAGGTCCGTTCCAGCGGGCCACGCAAGGGAGCACTGTGCGGAGTGCTCGCGCTTCTACAAGCGCTTCTAATGCCCCCTCCAGCTTCTCTATCCGCTCTGCCATGGCGGCGATCTGTTCTGTGTTGGTCATCGGAGCACCACAGTGCCGTCCATAAGGCGCTTCCACTTCGAGGCGCGGCTGCCCGGCATTGGGTTCGCCGATCGGCTCATCCCGAAGTGCTTAGCCTTCTGTCTCTTGGCTTTCGCGATCCTGCCGAAATCCTCTGCCGTCTTTGGCGCGTGGCAGGACTTGTGCGCGGGGGCCATGTTGGCTTCGTCGTCGGCGCCACCCAGGGCGAGCGGGATGCGGTGTTCAACCTCCCAAAGCTGGCCAGCCTGGATCTTGAAGCCACACAGATAGCAACGGCCTGCTGCATCCTCGAATAGCTTGAGGCGCATTGAGCGGGAGAGTGTCCGGCGCATCAGGCGGCGTCCTTTAGCTCGACGCCGTGGGAGACGGCCCAGCTAATGGCGTACTCGATGAGGCTGGTCATCTCGCCCACTGACATAGCGGCGGTGGATGGACGGAGCATCATCCGCTCCTGCTCAAGCCCCAGCATGAATTCGCCGGGTCGCTTGGTGGCTACAGCATGGCCAGAGACGAGTAGAAATTTCCATTCGTCTTCCGAACGTCGTTTGCCGGCCCATTCAACGGGTGACAGTGCGAGATCCCGGCAGATGGCGTGGAATTTCCGGTTTTGATCGCCGTTGCGCTTTGGTGGGCGCACCTCGCAGACGTAGCCATCTGGAGCCCGTTTAATGGCCTCCAGAGCCCCGTGTCGTGCCGGGGCATGATGCAGCACGAAGGTCTGCTTTTCGCTCACAGCGAGCCCTTAACCTCGTTCCAGGCGGCTATAGCGGCCTTGGCCAGCAAGGGGATATCCTGCGTATCGAACTTTCCGGAGCCCATGGCGCGACCGACAACGCCCATCACGAACATGGCGGCGTCCTTAGTCTGGACATTGCCGCTGGCCACCGGAGGTCGATTATGACCCAACGGTGCGGGTGCTTGTGATGGCGCCGAGGAATTCGACGAGAGAGGGCCAGGATTGAACTCATCCGGAAGCCAGAAATAGGACTTGCCGTTGAACTCAGTTTCCTTCACGGCGACATTGAACGTCTGCCCGACCTGGTAGCGATCGAAGGATGCCGTCTTAACGCGGTAGACGCGCCCGTCCGTGCCCCTGATGCCACCAGACTTCGCCCCATCCTGAGGAGGGAAAAGCTTCTCAACTGTGATTTGCGTCATGCTGCAGTCTCCAGATAGAACTTATTGGCGGCCTCCCGCAGTGGATCGCTCCAGTAGAAGACCGAGAAGTCGGGGGCGAACATCCGCATGAAGTCGGCGGGGCTGTCGGCCTTGCGAATGGCGTGTACCAGGGCGTGAGCAGAGCGGCAGACGCTTTCCCATGCCGAGCCGTCGTCAACGACCTCGTGAATGCTCCACTTCTTCGGCGTGACGTAGAGAAGGGAGAAGGGAATGCCGGTTGCCCTCCGGTAGATCGTGCATTGCTCGCAATGATCCGGACGGGCCTCAGACGGCATCCTGAGCGTGGTCTTGAGATCAAGCCCGTGGTCGTCCCATCGATAGTCGGTGTAGCCGATCAGCGGGATATCGATGCCCGGGATATCGACCTCGATCTTGCTCTGCCGGGTGAGCGGCATCGGCTTGCCCTTGGTGGCTGCCTGGGCCTGCTTCAGGAAGTCTTCCAGGGATTCGTATTCCTTGGCGGCTTTCTCATCGACGACACCCTGGGCCAGTTCATCCCAACGACGGCGCGTCTCAGCCAAGGCCATGGGCAGATCGTAGCCCCACAGGAGCTTGTCCAAGCCAGCCTCTACCGACTGCCCGCGCCACGCCGAGGGACCGGCATCGTCACGGATGCCCATGAGGTACGATAATGCCCAAACGTTTGGCGCCGCCCGGAACTTGGCGATCGAGGAATAGGAGAGGTGCGGATCGCCCGACTTTCCGGCGAGAACCTTGCGCGGGTCCATCACGCGGCCTCCGCATTCACGGGCACACTTTCGGCTTCAACGCTGCTCCAATAGCGGTCTTCCGCGTCAAAGCCCTTCTGAGCCTCCAGCGCCATCGCTTCGAGGATGCGGATCGCCCGAAACGCATAGCCCTCGTGAAGTTCGAAGATGGCATCCTGCAATTGACCATGCTCGTGGCGAGTCATGACATCACCTCATGCTTTTTCTGTTTGGCGAGAGCGCGTAGCGCGGAGCGAACCCATTTCATAATGCGAGCCCCCACAGGGTTAGCCGGCACCATCTTCTCCATCTCCTGGTGCATCTCAGGGGAGATCATGCCGAATCCCCCACATCCTGATATGCGATTGGTAAACGGAGAGCGTGCTTCCTGATGGCGCGATTTTCAGACCGCTCCAGCTCCGCACGTACACGGTGGAACTCGGGGGACCAGAAGCAGCATGCCGGGGTTTCTCGCGCCTGCTGGCGCATGAAGAACAACGTGCGTTGCTCGTCCTGCTCCTTGCTCAGGTCCTTGTCGCCCCAGGGGAATAGGACGGGGGAGGGAAGGCCGATGGTGGTCATGGCAGCGCCACCTCCAGCGTATCGATCTCGTCCTTCAGGGCGTGGAAGCGATCCCACACAAGGTCACCGATGACCTCGGCAATGGCCTCGATAGCGTCCCGGCGTTCTGTGTCGGAGTAGCCGCCGCCGTGCTGCTGGAGGTCCCAGAGAGCGCTCCTGACGGCATTCATGGCCTGGTCCTTGGCGACGTCGAGCGCCTCCAGATCGTTCCTGGCGCGGTCCAGTGCGGCGTAGGACGGACGAGCACCGCCGGATTCGTATTCGCGGGAAAGGGTGTCCATCACGCGCTCCTGCGAGCGGCTATTGCCTTATCGAACAGGGCTAGGATGTCCGCGTGAGTGGTGCTCGGGTGGTCGTTGTAGGTGGTGATGAGATGGAATCGCTTCGGCAGTACAGCCTCCAACGCATCCCAAGCTTCCTCGCCGACTTTATCCATCGCATGGGGCGTCAGACAGAGCACAGCGAGGCCCGCGCAAAAGCGAGTCGTGCAAGAAGGCTCCTGAGCCCAATTATCAGCGACGCGCGATCGACCAAGCAGAAGGCGCTCTGTGATAGGATCGATAGGAGCCGGCACCTGCGGCTGAACTCCAACTTCGGGAAACTCGACCAAATCTCTCGGCATTACGGTCTCTCCTTGCGAGGGTGGGGGATTAGGACCGCACAGTTACGAGCGTCCATGGGTAGGGCGTGTTATTGTCGAGTTCGATGCGCCCCTCCCGCCGGAGCCCATCGACGGTGCGCCATAGCGTGGGGCTTTCGGCCATTTCGAATGTGCTAAAGCGACCTTCCTTGCGCAGCACGTTCAAAACCTTTTCTGGATCGCCGTGATGCTTCTTGGGCAACTCGTCCAGGCTTGAGAACGTGTCGATGAAAATCCGTCGCGCCATCTCCATCCTCCTGTGGGCCGCGGCCTACGAACCGCATTGATCAGGGAAGGCGTCCTTGCCGTGCGCCAGTCGATCGGCATTCACGGTCTGAAGGTTTTGCCGGCAGGCCTTGGCCTTGTCGGAGCGGGCGATGCCGTCACCGATCAGGTAGCCGACTGCTACGGCCGCGCATCCTTGGGTGCCGACGGCGATACCGGACAGCAGCGCCAGCAGAAGGGCGGCGGACCGGAAGCGGCGGCGTCTTTGGCGTGGGGACATGTGATGCTCCGTTCAACTACGGAAGGAGGATACGAAAGTCGTACCTTCTCGTCAATAGGCAGAGGTACATTTTTTGTACCTAGCCAGACAAAGTTATCCCGCGCGTTCGCCCCGCCTAATTAGCGGGGTCGGTGTCTTTCAACGATGGGCCACGCGTGCGGGTAGTCGTGCCTCGAAAGCTCTATTTCCGTTTCCGGGGCAGCGTATTGGCTAATTATCCACAGGTCGTCTGTGGATCGAATCAGATTTCCGACGACGGCTAGTGCTCCCCGATTTGTGGGCATGCTGGCTGCGAATATGCAATCATCGTCCGGTGCCGGAGTCAGCTCCGGATCAACCACGAGGCGGTCTCTCTGCTTATAGACGGCCTTGTTTGCGTCATCTATCACTTTGAATGCGAATGCCTTTTTGTTGTATTCTAAATCACTTGAGCGAGGTAATTCGCCGTCTTTCTCGGCTATCAACATGAAGCCCCCGAAGCGGCTCCCTAAATGCGGAACCACCTTCCAGATTACCAAAGGTGGGAGCTTGCGACCAAACTGTGATTTCGTCGATGACGATGTATCTGCCGGTGGCGACGGATCAAAAATTGCTGAGGGCGGGACTGGTTCACCGGTAATGATCGCCAGCAACTCCTGCTCGCTCATTTCCAAGTACCTGGCGGCAGCCGGCACCTCCTCGGCTTGTAGCCGCCTGTCGCCGCGCTGCATCTCGTAGACCCGTTCTTTGGGCTTGCCGAGGGCGCGCGCGAGGCCGGCGCCGGACTTGTTTAGTTCGCGCAAGCGGGGTTTCAGCCACTCCATCGACCAATAGGGTACATTTTCCGGGCCGATCCGTAACGGTACGCAAACCCACTCTTCTTGGCTTGACGGCTGGGTACGTTTCTCGTACCTTCGCGGCATGGATGTTTCCTTCGATAAGGCTGAAGCTGCTTACGGAAGCCTGAAGGCTTTCGCGAGACGCCTCGGCGTTAAATACACAACCGTCCACGGCTGGAAGCGCAGCGGAAACGTCCCGTATTGGCGCGCCGAGAAGATCGAGGCCATCGCACTCGAAGACGGGAAAGACCTGTTCTCCCCACCCTTGAAGAAGCGGACGAGGGGCTGATGAGTGCGCTTACGGCTGAGCGCCTCAAGTGCTGGCGCCATGGAAAATTCCGGGAGATTGGTTGCATCTACGCGGCTACGTCGGCGGATGGAGAATGGATAAAGGTTGGTTTCTCCTCTCGCATTGGCGGCCGGCTTGCGGCTCTTGACCACGCTTATCCGCAGTACGCGCCGTTCAGAATAATCGGCATCTGCCGCTCTACGTGGCGCGCGGAGCAGCAATTTCACCGCGCGCTTCGCGGCCTTCACGCATCGGATTGCTGTGAGATCTATCCCGCGATCCCGCCAATCAAGGAAGCCGTTGAGGCTTTCGTTCACGGCGAACACCGCCCGGCCTTTGAGTTCGACGAATATTGGGAACTCAGAGAATGGGCGAAACGCATTTCGGCGCACCTGAAACGGGAGAAAGCAGCATGAGCGTTGTCGATTTCACCGAGTACAGCGACGCCGAGCTAGAGGAACAGCTCGTGATGGATGCCTCTGTGTGGCGGGGAATCCGGATGGCCATCATCCCCTCGCTCTTCATGTGGGCGCTGATCGGGTTTGGCGTTGAGCTGGCTAGGGCGCTGTTGCCATGAGGGCAGTAATCATCCTCTGGGCGCTGGTCGTCCTTCAGGCGATCAACTTGACTGTGGCATCGCTCTATAGCGACCACTCCTGGGTCATCATCCTTTGTTCTGCTGGCCTTGCGCTCAACTTCACCCTCGCCGTTATAAGCAGCACCGTAGAAACAATTCTCGGGCTTCTGAGGTAGCCGATGAACTGGCTCGTCGCCTTCATCGCCGCCGTGGTGGCCCTCGCATTCACGTTCCTGAGTGAAGCTGCCTTGCAAGTCTTCCTTGGTCGCGAGGCAGATATTACGCAGGTCGGCTACGTCCTGTTTGCGGCTTGGCTCGTCCTCGTTCTGTCGGCCATCGAGGCCACAAAGGCGAGGTACTGAAAAATGAGGGCCACGGCACAGAGAACGGGGGTAATCCGTACCGCAGCCCCAACCGGTTCCCACCAACCGGTACCCAAATTCCCAATCGCACACGGCGGTGTCATAGCCGCTCCTCCCCCAGGCAGCGGGTCTACCGCTGTTGGTATCGTGTGCAGACTCCGCTTGAGGACGGCCTTCATTGCCGGCGGCAACTGCCTTGTCTCTCGCGGCTTCCTCTCCGAAAGCCCGCTCACATCCTCCCCCGTCTGTCGAGCGGCAGGCATCGCTTTCTCCCCGATGCCTTGGGTCTGCGCTGATCTCCCGGCCAGACCCAGAAATTCCGGCGCGAGACGCCATCAGCTTGCCGGCCAGGCGCCTCGCGATGAAGCCAATAGGTTTCCAAGAATGAACAACCCTTCCCATAAGCAGCCTTATGGAGGGGAAAGTGGGTCACAGGCAGCACAAGTCGTGCCGGGGTCAGCACATGTTTGACGTTGCGCTCAGGTCTGCAGAGATGGTCGGCACTATTGCCGGCCCGAGGGGATGGAACGATACGCGGGAGGCGTGGCTTGCACGAGCAGCGCGCCGCCTTGGATGGAATTACTGGCGTACGCGTAACGTGTGGTTGAAGAGAGTCGAGCTTTCGGCGTCCGAGTGGATTCATCTTCAAGCCATTTTCGATCAATTCAAACAAAGCGCTATTGAGCGCGAGGAAACTGCCCATGAACTTGAGGTTCTGGCGCGGAATGCTGTGGAAGCGCGTGCACAGCATAGCGCACCGAGTGGCGAGTTACGCCGCAACGCGAGCAAAGCGAGACCTCGTAGCGTCGGTCCGTAGTCCGGACCTCTTCGATCAAGATACGTGGTGCAAGTGATGAGCCCCGAGCAATACGAGAAGATCGTGCATGACGAGCGCACCGCCTTCGCGCTGCTGTTCGGGTCTTTGCACAAGATTGCGGAGATCCCGCTCTCCGATGATCCCGCCGTCACCGCCCAGCGTGCATGTGCGGCCCGGTTGAAAGGCCGCTGGAGCGCAATGCTCCGTCGCCTGGATGATGCCCACCGCCGCCGTGTTTATTTGGGGAATTAGTCATGTCCGTTGTTAGCGAGTTTCTTCCCGATCGCACAAAGCTTATCGAGGTCAACCGGCAACGGATGAGCGATTCCGCCTTTCGTCGTGCCTTTCCCACCGAGGCGAGGAAGACAGAGAGTGAGATCCTGCGGGGCGTAAATGCCGACCTACGGCGTGCCATCGAACGCCTTTTGAAGGAAATCGAGCAGCACAAACGGAACAACAAGCTTCTGACCGCTGCCCTAAGGGAAGCCAAAGACGAGAGACGGAAGCCGAATGCGCCGATGAATTGTCCGGAGATGGCTGAGGTAACGGCTCAGTTCCTTAAAGAATTGGAGAGCCGCGATTTCCGCGCCAACAACATGCCGTTTACCTACGACGACATGATGAGCCCCAGGCGCTCCAAGGACCTCTGCAAGCCCCGGCATGTGGCTTGGTGGCTATGCCGGCATCTCTGCAAGGACAGGAGCCTGCCGCAGATAACCCGGTTCTTCAACCGCATGGATCACACCTCGATCATGCACGGCTGCACTCGTGCGCCGGATTGGATGGCTGCTGATGAGGTGCTTTACGAAGCAGCTCTCTCCGTGAAGCGGCGCTTCGAGGTGCTGCAGTGAAGCTGCCCATTGCCAGCGAGCACACGTTGCAAAAGCACGTGGTGCAATTCCTGAACACGGTCATTCATCCGCCGTTCTGGTGGACCTCGATAGATCACGCCGCAAAGCTGAGCCCACGCCAGGCGGCAGCCCGAAAGGCGAGGGGTGTCAAGCGGGGCATTGCGGACATTCTCGTGATGGGTCCCGGGCCGAACGTCCTCTGGATCGAGCTGAAGCGCGACCACAAGAGCGCGACTCTCACGCCAGAGCAGCGGGAATTTGCCGACGCGATGTTGGGCTGCAAGGCGTGGTTTGTCTTATGCCGCAGCGTTTCCGAGGTCGCCAAGGCACTTGATTTTGTGAAGCGTGGAAGGAAAACAGCATGAGCGACTTTGATTGGAGCAAAGACAACGACGAAATTCTATTTCGTAGTTATGGCTCGGTTGCCGTTCATCACAATGGAAATGCCGATCTGGTCATTCGGCAAGAACGCAGCGCAACAGATGACGATGATGCCGTGATCGTCATAGCTAAAGAACACGCAGAGCTGCTGCTTCTTGCTATCCGCGACTTGATGGGAATCAAGCTTTAGCCATGGCGCGCATCCGCTCCATTCACCCTGGGCTGTTTTCAGACCCAGAGTTTGCCGCTCTAAGCGATGGAGCGCAGATCATCTATCTCGGGCTGCTCACCGAGGCGGACGATAATGGCGTGTTTGAGTGGAACCTTAACAAGCTCAAAATTCGCCTTCGCCCCCTGAAGGATGGAAGTTTGGAACCGTTCGTTTCCGAACTCACTACCTCCAACAAGGTGGCTTCTTACGAAATCGATGGACGTAAGTACGGAGCAATTCGGAACTTCCGTAGGTTTCAGCGTCCTAAATCGCCGAAGTCGTGGCATCCCATCCCGGATGATTTCCGAAATTACGTTTGCTTAAGTGGGGAAGATGGGGAAACGCCACCGCCTTCAACTCAATCGATTTCGGAAATTCCTCCGCAGATGGAGGAGGGAGGAGGGAGGAGGGAGGAGGTATCCAAAGCTAACGCTTTGGTTGGCGCTTCCGCGCCCAAACCGACAAAAAGGAAATCCAAGCTCCCGGATGATTGGGAGCCAACCGACGACGATCTGGCCTATGCCAATGCGCAAGGCTGCGTAGACCCTCGGGATACTGCCGAGCGCTTCAAGCTCAATCATTTGAGCAAGGGCACGCTATTCGACGATTTCCGGCGCGGGTTCCAATACTGGTGCCGCAACGAAAAGCGATTTGGTGGCGGCGGCCGGCAGAGCCTTGAAAACGCCAATCAGGAACGAATCCGCTTGGCCAACGAGGCTATAGCCAAATGACCGTCGCCGAACTCCTGCAGCTCATCATCGCTCGCTTTCAGGGCGCAACGCCTGAGAGCCTGAAAGCCGTCAAATCGAGCTACTACAAGCGCCTCGAAAAGCACGAAGGCGATTTGTTGGCCGATGCCTGGGATGCGGTGGTTGGGGAGTTCAAGGCCAACTACCACAACCCGTTTCCCTTGCCGGCCGACTTCGAGAAGCACCTCCCGACGGGCAAGCTGGATCTTGGTCCGGCCAGTGGCCCGAGGGTTGATCTCGCCGGCCACCATGATCGCAAGCAGCGCTTGGTAGCCGAGTGGAAGCAGAGGCAGAAGCCGAAGATTGCCGAGCATCGCGGCCCGATCGTGGCGATGGCCTGCCAGTACATGGCCGAGCAAGTGGCGGACTTCTTCGCCTGGTCCACCAACCCATACTCAATCCTGCTGACGACGGCACAGATCGACAAATGCCAAGAGCGCGCCATCACGCAGGAGCGGGCAAGGCAGTACGGCCCGATCCCGGAAGACGCAGAGCTTTGGAAAATCCAATACGACAAGGCCAAGGCAGCAATTCTTGCTGGCAAGCGATTGAAGCGCGAAGACGAGCGGCGGGACGAGCCGGAGACGGTTGCCCAGCTCCTCGATCGCATAGCCGCGCGGACGAAGCGACAGGAAGCCTTTGATCGCGACTTCGAGCAGGGGCTAGACGGCAAGCTGAGGCATAAAGCTATGAGCGAGATGCAGCGTCTCGGACAGGAGATCGACGCATGACCAGACTGCGGCACAAGGCATTAGCGGAGGCGAGATGATGGCGACCGAAGAGGTGTGTAATTGCCGACAGATAGTTCGCGGACTTCTTCGCGAATACGAGAGTATCACAAATAGAGATCAATTCAGTGCTGCGATGAGAAGCTCAGCGGATGCCAAGGCGCGGGCAATTCGGCTGGCATTGAATAGGCTCGAAGACAACTCACCTAGCCCCTATCACTTCTGGCTCGGGGCCGACGCATGACCCTCACCAGCCGCAAGACAGAGCGAGAGGTGCGGTTGCGCCTCGATAGATTGGACGAGGTTCTTTTGCGGAAGATTATCCGCGAGGAGCTGGAGGCGCATGAGGCGAGGAAGAATCCGCCGGAGGCGCCGAAATACTGGGGTGGGTTGGGTAATGCGCTCGGCCTAGGTTGCCAGCCGGCACCGTTTACGCATTCCCTCGGTCTCTCTGGCCCTTGTAGCAGTTGTGGCTTGATGAAGGGATTATGCGCTCACTCCAACTGTCCGCGGGGCGGGGGCAACTACTGATGAACGGCCACCCCTGGCTTCCGGAGCACTCCGACACGCTCAGGGCATGGGCTGGGCGGCTTTCGGATGCCGAGATAGCCGAGCGCACAGGGCATTCAGTAAGAACAGTCCGCAAGCGGCGTGAGGCTATGGCGCTTCCTTCCTTCGGCCATCGTAAGAATTGGACGCGGCGAGACTGGCTATTGGCTGATGCATCGGGGCTTGACTTTCAAAGGGCTCATTCTGCGAGTGATGTCTGACTCAATCCCCCACGGAGTCAGACTTGGCCAAGAGCATGTTCCCCGTTAAGCATCCCGGCGCCCTTCACAAGGCGTTAGGTGTTGCGCCCGGCAAGAAAATTCCCGCAAAGAAAATGGCCAAGGCGGCCAAGTCAAAGAGCCCTCACGTTCGTGAGATGGTTCAGTACGCCGAGAACATGCAGGGTCGCAAGACGCCTGGCTTTCGTGTCGGGAAGTAATAAATAAACATGGCTACGCGTGGTCGCAAGCCGGGCTTTCGGATGTCCGAAGCCCATCGGGTTAAAATCCAAAAGAGCAACATCCTCAATGCGCTCGTTGAGCATGCGGAGGGTCGCCGGGAAATGAGCCCCACGCAAGTCACGGCCGGTCTGGGGCTTCTTAAGAAATGCCTGCCTGATCTGTCTTCGGTGGCGCTCACTGGCGCGGATGGCGAAAGCCCTGTTGCACTGGCCATCTCATGGCAGCCGCCCAGCGCGTAACCATCCCATATTCGCCTCGTGGCGTATTCGTGCCCTATCACGATACAGCCAAGAGGTGGCGCTTGATCGTTGCGCATCGTCGCGCGGGAAAGACGGTGGCATGCGTAAACGGCCTGATCCGATCTGCTCTTGTTTGCGATAAGGCGGAGCCTCGTTGCGCTTATGTGGCTCCCCTTCACAAGCAGGCAAAGGACACGGCTTGGACGTATCTAAAGCGCTTCGGCTCTGTGGTGCCTGGAACGGAGATCAATGAGAGCGAGCTCCGCCTCGACTTCCCGAATGGCGGCAGGGTGCGGCTGTACGGTGCGGACAACCCCGACGGGATGCGGGGGATCTATCTTGATGATTGCGTGCTCGACGAGTTCGCTGACATGCGTCCTAGAGTGCTTCCTGAAATCATCCGGCCAGCACTCTCCGATCGGAAGGGTTCGCTTACGGTTATTGGCACGCCTCGCGGCCACAATGCCTTCTACGATCTCTGGCAGACTGCGCAAAACGACAACGACTGGTTCGGCGCGATGCTCAAGGCCAGCAAAACAAAGCTGGTGGCGCAAGAGGAGCTTGATTCTGCCCGTAAGTTGATGACGCCAGAGCAATATGAGCAGGAATATGAATGCTCGTTCGAGGCAGCCATTCTGGGTGCCTACTACGGCAAGGAGATGCGCGCGGCTGAAGACGATGGGCGCATCAAGAATGTAGCCATAGACACGAATCATCCCGTCCTGACGGCATGGGATCTTGGAGTGCGCGATGCTACGGCTATCTGGTTTTACCAAGTCCTGGCGGGTGGGCTCCATATTGTTGACTACTACGAGGCTTCCGGGGTTGGGCTTGACCATTACGCTGATGTTCTCCGCGAGAAAGCGCGTGAGGGTGGTTACCAGTTGGGGCAATGCTACGTACCCCACGACGCCGAAGTGAAGGAATGGGGGTCTGGGCGCACTCGCATTGAGCAGATGCAGGCGCTCAAGCTACAGCCCGTTCTAGTCCATATGCATCGGTTGATGGACGGCATTGGGGCGGTTCGCGAAACGCTGGCACGCTGCAGGTTCGACAAGGTTCGCTGCGCTGACGGCATCGAGGCGCTGAAGCAATACCGCACCGAATACGACGAAGAACGTAAGGTCATGAAGCCCTCGCCGCTGCATGATTGGACAAGCCATGCGGCCGACGCATTCCGCTACCTCGCGATGAGCTGGAAAGAGCCTGAGAAGAAGCAGGACGTTGACCTCTCTCGGCTCAAGAGAGGGGTGATTTAGTGGTTTTTCTCTGGCTCGACATCATCAATGTTTGTCGGTGGGCGCGCCGCCGGAAATGGCGTTCCGCTCTTGCGGCACTTCGATGCTTAGTTGGCAATTTAAGAACATTTCTCCGGTTTCGTGCCGCGCGGTTTATTAAGGGGATTGCGTGATGGCCGAAGAGAAACAGGACGAAACCCGCGAAGAGAAGCTGAAGACCGTCCTCTTCCGTGAAGAACAAGCGGCAAGAAATTGGCAGGATGCGGACCTAACCAGCCATCGCCAGGTGTCGCTTGATTACTACGAGCGCAATCAGCGCGCCTTTCCGTCCGAGGATGGCCAGTCCAAGGTCATCACGAGCGAGTATCTCGATACCGTCGAGTCGATCATGCCGGCGCTCATGCGGGTGTTCGCGCTGGGCGACAGCATCGTTAACTTCACGCCCGATAATCCGGGCGATGAGCAGTCGGCAAAAGAGGCCACCGACTACATTCCCCATCTTCTCCTGCGGGAGAATGAGGGTTTCATCTGGTTTTACTGGTTCTTCAAAGACGCACTGATGTATCGGCTGGCTTGGGGTGCTGTCGATATCGAAGAGCGGGAGCAGGTCAAGCGTACGCCGGTCAGCAAGATTCCCGCCGATGTCTGGGCCTTGATGCAGACGCAGATCGAGCAGGAGGCAGAGAAGCGCGACGCGAAGGTCGAGATCGACGTAACGCAGGATGAGGCCGACGACACAGGCAAGCAGCCAAAGGCGGCTGTAAACTACTCCATGGGCCACCCCGACAGCCATTGCGGTATCTGCCAGCACTTCCAGGGCGGCTCGTGTCAGGTAACGGCGAGCGCTGGGCCTCCCACACCCGGCACGATCGATCCGGATTATTGGTGCCAGCAATACGCCCAAGGCCAGCCGCAGATCATCCCGCCGACGTTCTCGGGGACAATCACCACGACGCGTAAGGTCAAGAAGATCGTGGTCGATAACGTGGCGCCTGAAGATGGCCTCGTGTCCCCGATGTCTCGGCATATCGACGAAGCCTCGTTCTGTGGCTATCGCAAGAAAGTCACGGCATCCGATCTACGGGTGTTGGGCCTTGATCAAGACACGATCGACAACCTCGCCACAGACGACATTTACACGGTTGAGGAGGCGCAGCGGCAGCCTAACGTCATCCAGGCCTCGACGGAGCGAGACGACCGAGACGACAGCGAGCGCACGCTCTGGGTGGTTGTGGCGTTCGTCAAGTTCGATTGGGACGATGATGGCATCTCCGAGATGCGGCGGGTCGTTTATGCCCATGCTGGCGGCTCTGTTTCGGCCATTATCGAGAACGAGGAGTGGACGGACGGCGTAGCGCCGATCATCCCCGGTTCTCCGATCCTGATGAGTCATACGATCCCGGGCCGCGATCTCTTCGATCTGGTGCGGGATATTCAGGACATCGGCACCGCCGTAACGCGCGGCATGTTGGACAACACCTACATGGTGAACCGGCCAAGAGCGGCGGTTTCCGATGCAGTGGACCTTGCTTCGCTGATCGATTGGACGCCAGGTATGCCGATCCGCATGCGGCAGGGACAGAAGGTGACGCCGGAAGACCTGCAGTGGCTCACGCCCACGCCGATCATGGACAAGGCGCTGTTGGTTCTCCAGTGGAAAGACCAGATCCAACAGAAGCGTACCGGCGTCACGCCGAACAATCAGGGCCAGCCTGACGAGAACATGAACCCGACCGCGACCGGCGCATCTTTGCTGACCTCTGCGGCCGATTCCCGGATTGAACTCATCTCGCAGACCTTCGCCGAGACCTCGATCAAGCGCCTCTTCCGACTGCTCTATCGCGCCGTAAAGCGCGTTGCTGTTGAGCCCATCAAATATTGGGATGGCCAGTCGTTCGCGACGATCGACCCCACAAAGTGGCCTGACGACATGAGCCTGCAGGTCGATGTGGGTAATAAGGCGTCCAACAAGGTCCAGCAGATGCAGGCGTTGGGGACCATTGCGGCGGGGCAGGAGAAGCTTTGGGCGGCTCAGGGTAACCAAGCCGGACCCGCGTTGGGCTTGCAGCACCTCGCTAATACGCTGCGCAAGGGCGTCGAGATTGTCGGCTTCAAGAACTCCGACCAGTTCATCAACCCCGATCCGCAGATTCAGCAGCAAGTCGCACAGAAGGCCCAGCAGCCGCCGCCTCCCAACCCGGAGATGGCGAAGGTCCAAGCGCAGTCGCAGGCGAAGATGGCCGAGGTGCAGGCGAACGCACAGGCCAAGCAGCAGGAGCAGCAGAGCGACGCGCAATTGGCCCAGCAGAAGCTTATGGCCGATATCGAGGCGGACCGTCAGCGCGCCGCAGCGGATATGCAGATCGCCCGCGAGAAAGCCCAGCAGGACATGCAGTTGGCTCGCGAGAAGGCAGCCCTCGAAGCTCAGTTGAAGCGTGAGGAGCTAATCCTTGAGGCACAGCTCAAGCGCGAGCAGATGCGGATGGACCCGGATACGCCCAACTCATCGAACATCCAGGAACAGGACACCGTATGAGCGGACTTTTGTTCTTTATCCTTTCGCTGCTTTGCATCTCGTGCATGGCAAACGCAGTAGGTCTTTTGCTCGTGATTAAGTGCGTGGCGGCTCGCCATGACTGATCTTTCCCTTGAGGAGCGCCGCAACCGCGCCAACCGCGCCAAGGCCGCTCTTGATGATCTTGGATGGGCATTCGAGTCCTACGAAGACAAGCTCACCGAGGGCTGGAAACAGAGCAATTTCGACCAAGCCGAGCACCGCGAGGTGATCTGGCACCGCTTGCGCACGCTGAAGGGCCTGAAAGACGGCCTGGTCAGTTTCATCAACGACTACGAGGACGAGCAGGTATTGCATGACGCCCGAGAACGCAACCGAACCGACTGAGTCGCAGGAGCCCACTGCGGCAGATTTTGAGGCAGACGACGAAACGCTAGAGTCGCCTGCTTCGGAGACCGCTTCAGACGATGAAACGGTGTCCCAAGCAGACGGCGAACAAGAGGGAGAGCACGAAGCCGAGTCCGATCCCTATGCGGCCGCGCCTGAGTTCTGGTCAGCCGAGAAAAAGGCACTCTGGGAGAAGATCACCGACCCGGAAATCCGGGCGGCGATCCACGACCACGAGCGGCAGGGCGCAACGGCAGTCAATAAGCGGCTCATGGAGGCGGCCGAGGAGACCAAGCAAGCTAAGTCTCAGCTTGAGAAACTCACCTCCGAGCGTGACCAGCTCGCCGCTTTCTGGCAGCAGGCTGGCCCCAGGCTGGACGCCATGTTCTCCAACAAGTGGGATGGCTACGACTGGCTGAAGATGGCCGCCGAAGACCCGGCGCTTTACACAAAGCTGACGGCACAGCGTGATGCAGAGGCGAAGGAGCTTCAGAACGCTCACCAGCGTCACGCGGCAGAGATCCAGGCCGCCAATCAGCGCGCGCAGGAGTCATTCAAGCAGATCCGACAGACTGAACACGAGAAGCTTGCCGCAAAGCTGCCGGATTTTGCCGCCGACAAAGCACAGGCGACCTACGACAAACTCGGAAGCTATCTGACGAAGACCTACAAGTTCGCTCCAGAGCGCATCAACGCGATGTACGAAGCGGACGTTATTGAAATCGCCCACAAGGCTATGCTATATGACGAAGCGCAGGCGAAGTTGCGGGCACAACCCAAGGCTTCGGCTGCTACCGCGACGCAGACACCGAAGCGCGTCACTCCGGGAGCCCGATCGGGTCAACCCAACGAGAGTGAGGCGCAGCGACAAGCCGAGAAGCGGTTGAGAACCGGCCAAAACCTTAGCGACGCAGATGTCGAAAGGCTCTTTGGCTAAGTCTTAACCCGGACCCTTTGGTCCAACTCATAGGCTTGTTCAAATGGCTGCACCTACCAATACCTTCCTGACCAGCGCCGCCGTGGGTATCCGCGAGGATCTCCACGACAAAATCTTCATGTTAGACAAGGACGAGACTCCGGTTTTGTCCTCGATCGGCAGCGGCACCGCAAAGCAGACCTTCTCGGAATGGCAGACGGACGTGCTGGGCAACGGCTCGGCGTCCAACTTCCAGCCGGAAGGCAATAACGCCACGTCTGTGGCTGTTGTCCCGACCGTTCGCGTCGGCAACCGCACCCAGATCATGGGCAAGTACTTCACCATCTCGGGCACTCTCGAAGCCACGGTGGAGGCTGGGCGCAAGTCCGAAATCGGCCTGCAGACGATGAAGCAGGGCCGTCAGCTCAAGATGGACATCGAGACGACCCTCCTGCTCAACCAGGCATCGACCGGTACCGACCCGCGTAAGATGGGCGGCATCCTGTCGTGGCTGACGAGCAATACGAACCGTGGTGCAGCGGGCGCCAACGGCGGCTTCTCTTCGGGCAACACCGTGGCGGCCACCAACGGCACGCAGCGCACCTTCACCGAGACCCTGTTGAAGGCAGCCATGCTGTCGGCGTTCAATTCGGGTGGTCGTCCCAACCTCATCGTGCTCGACGGCACGCACAAGCAGATCGCTTCCGGCTTTACCGGCATCTCGACGCAGTTCAACCCGGTGGATGGCAAGATTGCCACGCTGGTGGGTGCTGCTGACCGTTACGTCGGTGACTTCGGCACCTACACGATCGTTGCGGACCGCTACACCAGCAACCGCGACTGCATCGGACTCGATCCGCGCATGGCCAAGGCGCTCTGGTTCCGAAAGATCAAGCGTGAGGAGCTGGCGAAGACCGGCGACGCGCGCAACTTCCAGATCCTGGGCGAGCTGACCCTCGAAGTTTCGAACGAGGCGGCTCACTTCGTGGTCGCGGACCTGACCTAATGGATGGGGGAAGGACTTCGGTTCTTCCCCTTCCTCTTTTCTCAGGAGTTGATATGGCAAAGGAAGCGCCCGGCAAGACGATCTCTCTTACGATCGATCACGTCTTTATGCCGGAAGACCTGATGAGCAATGATCCGGAAGCCAGGACGCGTCGGTATCCGGCCAAGGACAGAGACGGCAAACGAGCCAAGTATCGCGTCAACGACGCATTGGCCGATCTCCTGATCTCCAAGGATCAGGCCATGGAAGTGCCAGACTAATGTCGCGCTATAGCGCCACGGTCGATTACAACCCGCAGACGGGTATCGAGAGGAAGTTTCACCGCCTCCACGATGGAGAGTGGGCGTACGAGACGACCCAGCACACCACGCATAATATTCTGGATTTCAACAAGGAGCGCCAGAACCACTATTCGCCAGTGAGCCAGGTCAATGGCGACCGCATGGTGGCGAGTATCCCGCTCATCTTTATCCAGAAGTGGTTCAACGAGTACGGGATCGATTATTGGTCCCCCGATCCCGACATGCAGAAGCGCGTTGATCGCCTCCTTGATGAGCCGGAATGGCGCTGGCTACGGACTGACGATTCTGTGCTATCGAAGCGCCGCGTGAGCAAGGCTGAGGTCGAGCGCCGGGTTGCCGCGCGCAAACTGTTCGAGCCCATCTGATGACCGTCAATATCACCGCCTACACGGGCCTGACGGCAGCGGTTGCGGCGTGGCTGTCGAGAGATGGTGACACGGACATCGCCAATCGGGCCGACGACTTCATCGCCCTGTGTGAAACCCGCATGTACTACGGGTCCGATGCTGTTCCGGGCGTGCTTCCACCTATGGAAGCCATCCGCATTCCGGAGATGTACCAGACCAACGCCAGCTTTGCCTTGACCCAGAACGTGGCGCAGCCGACGGGCTTGCTGGAGCTTATAGAAGCACAGGTAAACGCCTCGGCGTCTGGTGGTCCCGCTCCTCTGACGATTGTCGAGGAGAGCATTATCGACAGCATGAGCCCGTTCGATACGGGTTCGGCTCGATATATCGCTCTTTCGGGCAACAATTTCCGCCTGTGGCCCGATCCGGGAACGAATGTCTACACCGGGACCATTCGCTACTACGGCGCGCTCACGACGCCCTCAGGAACCAATCCCGCCAACTGGATTTTGACCAACTCGCCGTCTGTTTATCTCAACGGCTGCCTACTGGAGGCGGCGCTTTTCACTCAGGACTTCGAATCGGCCTCGAAGTATGGCGCCCTCTATTCGTCGGCGGCTGGGGCTCTAAACACCCGTGCGATGAGCCGTCGTTTGGCTGCAGCGCAGAACGTGCGCATGAAGGTTAGAGGCTGGACCCCTTAAATGCCGCCAGTCCCATTCGCCGAATGGCGGCCCGACATGCCGGATTTGAGCCAGTGGGCGAGGGAAGCGCTCAACGTGGTCGCGTCTGAAGAAAGCTATACGCCCCTGGCGTCGCTTTCGACGATCACGAACGCCCTGACAGCTAGGGCACAGGGCGCGGCGTGGTTTCGGTGCCCTGATGGCACACAGAAGACCTTCGCTGGAGACGCGACAAAGCTCTATCTGCTCTCGTCCACCACATGGAGCGATGTAACTCGGACCGTCGGCGGTGCATACGCTACCGGCGCGGATCAAAATTGGCGCTTCGAGCAGTTCGGCTCTCTCGCTATCGCTACAAACGGCGTAGATGCCGTCCAGAAGTTCGATTTAGCGGCTGGCACCAACTGGACGGCTCTCGGTGGAACGCCTCCTACGGCCAGATATGTAGCCGTGGTGAACGACTTTCTGGTGTTGGGATATGTCGCCGCGAAGCCAATGCGCATTCAGTGGTCCAGCATCAACAATGCCGAGGGTGGATGGACGGCGAGCGACCCCGCAACGCAATCGGACTTCAATGACGAGCCTGATGGCGGCCAGATCACGGGCCTCTTAGGCGGGGAATACGGGCTGATCTTTCAGGAAACGGCGATTCGCCGGATGACCTACGAAGGATCGCCCATCATCTTCCGGGTCGACAAGATTGCCAAGGATCTGGGGACATCAGTTCCCAATAGCGTTGCCGGCGTGGCCGATCTGGCGATTTTCCTGCATCAGTCCGGCTTCTACATGATCCAGGGTGGCCAGCAGATTACACCCATCGGGCGAGGGAAGGTCGATAAGACTTTCTGGAAGGAATTTGACCAGGCGAATCACTTCCGTAGCTCTGCCGCCTTCGACGCCTCACGCGGTTTGTACGTCTTTGCCTACCCAGCAAACGGCAACAACGGCGTTCCGAACCGGCTGTTGATTTACAACGTCCGCACCGAGAAGTGGTCGCGCGCTTTTGTGACAACGGAACTGCTGTTCAGCTCTATCAGCCAGCAGAGCTACACGCTGGAGCAGTTAGACCCCTTCGGCACGCTCGAAACCCTCCCGTTCTCGCTGGATAGCTCGTTCTGGAATGGCGCAGCGGCCCTTTTGCTGGGGGGCTTCGATACAAGCCATAAGGCGGGGGCGTTCAATGGCGCAATCCTCGCGGCCACGATCGAGACAGCAGAAATCAATCCCGGTGGTGGTAGGAGGGTCACGCTGAGGTCCTGCCGTCCGCTGATTGATGGCGGCCCGCCGCAGATATTGGCGGGATGGCGAGAGAACCAGCAATCGGCCGTCGTCTATACCAATCCGTCGAACGTCACCTCTTATGGGCTGGCACCACTTCGTCGAAGCGGGCGGTATTTTCGTATTCGGGCCACGATCCCGGCTTCGTCGACATGGACCAACGCCCAAGGCGTGGATGATCTGGATTTTAGGCCAGTGGGCGGACGATGAGTCTTCCGGCCCTACAGAAATCGCCGCCGAACACAGATATCTCGACGACCGTCAACCGGCTGGTGCGGGAGTTCAACCGGCAGGATCGCAAGGCGCCGATCATTGGCACGGATACAGGCTCTGGAACGGCCTACGTCATCGCTCCCGTGCCTGGGATCAAGATGTACGAGGTTGGTCAGGAGTTCGTCTTCAAGGCGGTAAATGCCAACACGGGAACGGCGCCAACGCTAGCGGTGAACGGACTGACGGCGGGCACGATCACCTATCCGGACGGCACTCCGCTGGTTGTGGGGGCCATTGCGGCTGGATCATGGGTTGAGGTCATCGTTGCGTCTGTTACTAGCGGAACGCCGACGTTTGTCATCAATGCTCCGCGTCCCCTTTTGTCAAAGATAACCGCCGTTCTCGGAGCTAACGTAACAATCACTCCAGCAGCTACATGGGTTGATGGCCCAAGTATTGCTCAGGGAGCATCCGGACTATGGCTGGCGGGAGGCACGCTTTCGTTTGTGACGGGCGCGGCTGGAGACACGATACGCGCCAAGCTTCACGACGGAACCAATGTCGTGGCCGCATCTCAGGTGAGTATTTCGGCTGGCGCATCAGCCGGAAGCATTTCCTTGGGGGGTATCTTCACAAGCCCGCCGGGGAATATCCGGATGAGCGGCCTCGCCGCCACCCGCACAGACGGCGGGATGATCTTCAACGCCAGCGGGACGAGCAAAGATTGCTCCGTCTGGGCCGTGAGGATCGGCTGATGGACGTGATCATTTACAATGATCCCAGCGGCAACGTGGTGGCCTTCACCCCACCGGGCGGGATGACGGCAGAGGATGCACAGGCGCTCTGTCCATCGCCGTCGTTCATCGTCGATAACTCTACGCTCCCAGATGCTCCAATGCAGGCTTGGCGGCTTGCGGTCGATGGAACCTTAACGGTCGATGCGAAGACGGTCGCGGCTCTTGCCATTCCCACCTCGGTCACGAACGCCCAACTCAAGCGACAACTGGATGTCTTAGGCAGGCTCACAGCGGCACAAGCGGCAGTTTCCCAAGCTGGCGGCCTCACGCTAGAGCTTTGGTACGGGGCAGGGACGTTCAACCGCACCGATCCGCTCCTCAATCAGATGGCGGCTGCTATCGGCATGTCTTCTGCGGATGTGGATGCGGCTTTCACTGCTGCCGCCAAGCTTTGATCGCGACCGGCATAAACCCCATGTATATCGAACTGGCGTGGCCCTATCTGTGGCCCTTTCTGGAGCGTGCGTTACGCCATTCAGACGAAAAACCCACTCCCGCAAGCCTACTGGCGTCCATACGTCAAAACGCTTGCCAAAGCTGGCTGATATACGATAAAAATATCGCAGTAGCCGGCATCCTTACGCGTTTATTGCGCGAAGAGACAAGCGGCGAACTCCATTGCCACATCTGGCTTATCGGTGGTTCGCACTTGCTTAGCTGGGCTGAAGACTTCCTTTCCAAACTGATTCCTTGGGCCAAGGGCGAGGGCTGCTGCGCGCTGACGACCAGCTCCAAGAGAGGCTGGGGTCGTCGGGCGGCGCGCTTTGGCTTTGTGCCTATTGAAGCCCGTAACGGCTTCCCGACGTGGAGGCGTGACATCTGATGCGCCTCGATCTCGATACTGGTTTTGAAGCTCTCTTAAGCGATCCGTATGCCGATCATCCGGTAAGGAATGCGCATATCCTGAATGGCGGCGGTGGTCAGACCTCAACGCAGCAGCAGACGCAGCAGAGCGAGACGGGGCCGCCGTCTTACCTGCAGCCGTACCTGAAAAGCGCCATCCAGAGCGTCAGCGACTACTATCAGCAGAACCCGAACGCGCCCCAATACTACTCGGGCGAGACGGTTGCGCCGCTCTCTGGCACGACGCAGAACGCGATTTCTAACGCCACGAATTGGGCGAACAATAATCCGATGCTGCCGGGGTCGGCCGCGTCGCTGAACAAGTTCACGTCTGGCGCTTATGTCGATCCGACAACTAATCCAGATTATCTGAAGGCGCTGTCGGCCTCTCACCAGCCGTATATCGACCAGTTCAACAATCAGATCCTACCGGGCGTGCAGAGCGGCTTCGAGGGAGCGGGGCGGTATGGCTCGGGTGCCAACCAGAATGCCACGCAGCAGGCGGTTAAGAACCTCGATACGACAATCAACAATGCAGATGCCCAAGCGGGCTCACAGTATTACCAGCAAGCGCTAAACCAGATGCTGACGGCCAATAGCCTAGTACCGGGGGCCAATCAGGCGCAGTTGAACAATATAAATGCGCAGTCGGCGGCTGGAACGATGATCGACCAGAACCGTCAGGCCCAGGATGCGGCGGCGCAAGCGGCCTATAACTACAACTCGAACGCCTATCCCAACTACATGGCGCAGTACATGGCCATCCTGAATGGCGGATATCCGGGTGGTTCGTCGAGCGGGACATCGACGGGGACTACTTATCAGCCCACCAACCAACTCGGCGGCATCATGAGCGGCGCCATGGGTGGCATCGGTCTTGGTCTTCAGGCGGCATCTCTGTTCTCCGATGTGCGGCTTAAGGAAAACATCGCGCCAATCGGCAAGACGCACGACGGCCAGAATATCTATTACTACCACTACAAGGGTGACCGCACTCCCCGGGTCGGCTTGATGGCACAGGAAGTTGCACAGACGAAACCCGAGGCCGTTGAGCTAGATCCTTCGGGCTTCCTGAAGGTCAACTATCAGAAAGCGCTAGGATTGTTCTAATGGCCCAAGCACCTGCTTTTCCAGGCTTCCAGGGGATGACGCCCCCTTCGCCGCCCCCGGGCTTTCAGTTGCCGCAGGGTATGCCTTCTCTTCCCCAGTTTGGAAGCAACGCACCTGCTTATCCGATGCCTACGGGTTTGGGGCCTGCGCCGCCGCAGATTTCCAGCATGCCTGCTCTCCAGATGCCGCAGGGTATACCGGGAATGCCCTTTCCCCAGGCGCCGCAAGCGGTGCAGCAACAGATGCAGCCACAAGGCCTTCCACCGGGTATGCCACCCGGGATGCCGCCAATGATGCCGGGGCAGGGGCCACCTCCTGGTGCAATGCCGCCTCCGATGATGCAAGGGCAACCCTATGGGATGCCGTTCATGCAAAACGGCCAAGGTCTGTTCTAAATGGACCCGACGAACCTCCTTGCTCTCCTGCAGGCGGCCCAACAGGCGCAACGCTCTCCGACTGCCCTTGGCCCGATCTCGCCGCAGCAGTTACAGCCGGGCTTTCGTGCGCCGCCGCTAATGGGAATGAACGTGCCGCAACCGCAACAGCAGCCGGGCTTCGATCCCTCGCAGATGAGCGGAATGCTGGGCGGCCTGGCAGGGATGAGACATTCGGCAGGTTGGGTGCCTTCCTCTTCTGGCTCAGAGCCGAGCCGTACTGCCGGCGATGCCGACTTGGGCGGCTATGGCGCTGGCATTGACCCGATGAGCGGCAATCCGAACGCGCAGCCGACTATCTTCAATTCACAGGACCCGCACGAGCAAGCCATTCAACAGGCGCTTAATCAGGCGATGCCTACGACTCAATCCGGCGGTGGCTTGTTTAGTGGTCTCGGCAACTGGATTAGTGGTCTATTCTAATGGCCGATCCCAGCAATCCATATTTGCCGGATAAGCTGAGCACCCTCGGCATGATGCTGACCGGGCTTGGCTCGGGCATCGGTGCGGCGGCTTCGCGTAATCTGCCGTTCTATTTCGGCGTGGCTCCCGGCGCAGAGGCGTTCCAGAACAGCTACAACAACGTCGTCAACCGTGGGCTGAATTACGACCTCGCGCGCAAGAACTATGAGCTGAACGCCGGCTATAAGAACATGCAGGAAAGGCAGATCGATCTGCAGTCCCGCATGATAGAGAACCAGCTTGGCATCCAGAAGGATGTCATGGAGCATCCGGAGAAATATGGCCTGACTGGGACGGGCGGCTCGTCGTCCAACGGTCCCGGATTTAACGTACAGCCTCCAGTTTTAGGTCCGGGTAGCGGTCCGACCGATAACAACATCGGGAATGTGCGGCCGAATGGACAATCGACGGGCTTCCAGACAGTACCTGATTTCAATTCGGGCGTGGCACTAACCGTCAACAATGCGCGCGCCTATCCCAAGGCGTTCAATGGCGGCCAGCCAATGAGCATCACGCAGATCGCTCAGCGATGGGCGCCGACGGGAGACGGGGCGAACGATCCCAATGCGTGGGCTTTTACCGTCTCGCGTGGTTCAGGGCTCGATCCGAATCAACCGCTCGACCTAAGTAACCCGCAGATCGCGGCGCAGTTTGCGCGCGGCGTTCACCTGGCAGAGAAGGGCAACAAGGCCGTTCGTCCAGTTAGCGACTATCTGCCGGGTGCCAGTGCTGGAGCGCCGCCGCAAGCGCAGCCGCAGGCCGCTCCGCAGCCCAACGGCATGCCGCCGATGCCCGGGCCACCGCCCGATACCTCGCGGCTCGCGATGCTTGGGTTAGCCGGGCCGACGTATGGCGCCCTCGGCACAGCTCGCGCTGGTTACCTTAACAAGCTGCAGGAAGATGCCTGGAAGCGATACAATGCGCAGGTAGAACAATTTAAGACGAAGAACCAGATTGCCAACAATCCGGTGAATCTCGACGCGAACGGCAATCCCGTCATCAACCCCACAATCCCGGCTGCCGCTAAGGCGAAGAGTGACGCGGAGAAGCATTACGCAGAGGCCAGCGCGCCCTATAAAACCTCGGAGTTCCAAAGCTTCGTAATGTCACTACCGATGGTCGATCGGGCGAACATTCAGTCGGCTCTCAACGAGGGTAAGTTCGACGACGTTCGCAAGCTTGTGACCGACGCTCAGGGCGGCATTCCCTGGGAGAACCGCAGCCTGCACGGGCAGGATTTCGTGAAGACGTTGCCGCCGGGTACACAAAACCTGATGTCAGGGCTGCTCGACGGGTCTATCTCCGTTCAGGACTTGCCGAACAGGGCACAACAGGCCGGCATCGATACGTCGCGTGTCAACTTGATGGCGCTTGCTAAGCAGATCGATCCGGACTTCAGCACCACACTTGGCCCATCGCGTAAGGCGTTTGAGGAAGACTTGGCGCATGGCCCGGGCTTGGTGAAGCTGAATGCTCTTAACGCCGCTCCTCAGCATCTCTCGCAGTATCTTGACCTGATGGATGCCTTGAAGAACGGCAACACGCCATTGGTCAATCGCATCGTCAACGAGTACCGCACGCAGAGCGGTGATCCGCGCGCCACCAACGCTGAGGCGCTTGCGGGCATTCTCGCTGCAGAGGTTGCGAAGGCTGTCAAAGGTGCTGGCACGCTTAACGAGGCCGAAGTGGACCGCAACGTGGCCGCTCTCAGTGACGCCCATTCGCCAGCACAGGCGATCGGTATCGCCAAAACGTGGTCCAACGCTCTCTATGCGCAGATCAAGAATCTTCAGGAGCGGGCGAAGGCGTACAACATCCCGGAAAAGACTTGGCAGAATTACATCAACCCGGAAGCCAGGGATGCATTGGGGAAGATCAACTCTGCTGGACAAAAGACCGCTCCGCCCGGGCAACAGACCGAGGCGCAGACGCCCGGCAATATGCCGGCACCGAAGAGTAAGACGGAGTACGATTCACTTCCGCGAGGAACGGTCTTCACAGCACCAGATGGCTCGCAGCGGGTAAAGCCATGAGCTGGTGGGATGAGGCGCCGGTCGCGGGAACGAAACTCTATAGCCCAAACCCGGACGCACCGAAGGTATCGGGTGGCCCAGATATCCCTTTGTCGGCCCCGCAAGCACCCACGGATAGCGATAGTTGGTGGAAGATGGCACCCGCTGCGCCGCCCGATCGTCCCTTCAGCGAACGCGCGACGCGTTTCCTTACGGCCATCCCGCAGGGCATCAATTCCGGGCTATTTCAGGGTGCAACCTTCCTAGGCGATGCATCCGGCCGACTTGCCAAACTGCTGGGGATTTCTCCGGAAAATACCCCGCTGCCTAGCCAGCAAATCCAGAACGCCGGCAACGAGATGCGCGATAGAAACGGCATCACGTACACGCCGAATATCACGCCAGAGACGATAGGAGAACGCGCGGCACTCGCTACAGGCGAGGCGATCGGCAATGTTGCGTCCAGCGCCGTTCCGGGCGGCATGTTGGCACGCACAGCGGCTCCCGCCGTGCAGGGTTTTCGCGTCGCCGCGCCCACTTATGGACAGACGGTCGGCAAGGCTCTTTCGACTAGCCCGATAGCGCAGACCGCATTTACGGCGGCCGGTAACATTGTCGGCAACGAGACGGACAATCCATATCTCGGGGCTGCGACCTCTTTTGCGTTGCCTATTCTTGCGCATGGGGCGCAGCGTACGGTAAGCGCGGCTCCAGCAGCCTCGACGCAGGATGCGGAGCACAGGGCGCTTCTAGAGTTCGGGCGCCAGAACAACCTCGGCCCACTGACTGCCGGCAAGATCCTCGACAGCCCCAAGCTTCAGACGCTTGAGAGTGCCGCGACCAAGACTCCTGTGCCTTTCCTTGGCCGGGATGTTGCCGACACCGAGATTGCCAATCGCAATAGCTTCCAGCGCGCGGCCTTGGAGAAGGCGGGGACGTATGGTGCGACTGCGGCGACTCCTGATGTTTTGACGGCGACCAAGGATCGCATCGGGCGCAGTTTCAATAACCTCGAAAACAGCACCACTGTTTCAATTGATCCGAAGTTCGACGCCGATATCGCCAACGCCAAGGCGGATTTCAGCAAGCAGTTGGCAGATCAAATGCCGGCTTCCGTCACAAAGAAGCTGGACGAACTTGCTCAAGCGGCAACTGTCCGTAACCAGCCGGGCGTGCAGAACGTGACCCTTGACGGCACGACTTATAAGAACATCCGCAGCAAGCTCAGCGCTCAACTGGCAACGGCCAGCGGCACCGACAAGCAGGCGATCGGCGGCATGATCGATGCCCTGGATGGCGCTATGGAGCGCTCCTTGCCGGCCGATCAGGTGAAGGACTGGCAGATCGCACGCCAGCAATGGCGCAACTACCTCGCGCTCGATAAGTCGGTGGGCGCCAATAATGCCAATACCGCTATCGGCAATATGTCCACGGCTGCTTTCGGTCAAGCGG
>Ga0310811_10001066_pt1 | contig 35327 bp, 33 predicted proteins | sample YCmetagenome_FD_207642 | JGI IMG/M metagenome (GOLD analysis project Ga0310811, IMG submission 207642) | Soil microbial communities from experimental microcosm in Duke University, North Carolina, United States - YC | ecosystem: Engineered > Artificial ecosystem > Soil microcosm > Unclassified ... | reverse complement strand
GAATTCCTTGGCTAAACGGATGGTTACGTCGCTCGCCGTGAGGGTGTACTCACGCTCCTTGAGAAGGTCCACCAGATGACCTGTATAGTCGGAATCCAGTTCGGACTGTATCTCGGATTTCAACCCGAAACCTTTCCGAAAGTACGATCCCGACCCAGTACCATTTGGGCTGGTGGCCTGCATATTCCGAGGGGAGGGGGTGCCGGTTCCATTCGGTCCCGGCGCCTTTACCGACGCGTCAGACATACCCTGAATCTAGCAGTGACAAACCGATAATGCGCTTCGACCAAGAACTATGAGTGAATCACTCGGAGCGTATCCCGCAGAGCAAACCATGACGGCAGTCGATAGCTCGCCGTCCAGTTCTTTCAGCTCCACCATCACCCGCACGCCTGGCCTCAGCAGGCCGGCACCGCTGGTGAAAGGCGACGCAATTGGTGTGGTCGCTCCATCCTACGCGCCCCAGCAGGGCTGGTTGCTGAGGGGCGTCAAAGCGATGACCGACGCCGGCTACCGGGTCGTCTTGGACGCCGAGATCGACCGGTTTCGTCGCTTCCAACAGCGTGAAGACGAGCGACGCGCCATGAGCCTGATGGCGATGTGGAGCAATCCGGAAATCAAAGCGGTAATCACGGCCACCGGGGGCTACGGCGCGGTCAGGCTGCTGCCCTACCTCGACCCCGACGTCTTCCGCCGCGACCCAAAGCCGTTCGTCGGCTACTCCGACATCACGGCGCTCCACCTCTGGCTGATGCGGCGGGCTGGCTTACGTGTCTTTCACGGGCCAACCCTCGACGATCTCTCGCCGGGGGGAACCGATCCGACTTTCCTTTCACTCCTCTCTGCACTTACCGATGCGCGACCAGCCATGAAGCTGGGTCAGGATTGCGCGCGCGCTGTGCGGCCAGGCATCGCAGTCGGCCGACTGACCGGAGGCAATCTCTCCCTGGTCCAGCAGACCGTCGGCACTCCGTACGAGATCGACACCAAGGACGCTATTCTCTTCCTCGAGGAGACCCGCGATCCGATGTCGGTCGTCGATGAACGGCTGCTCCACCTGCGCGCGGCCGGTTTGCTTCGGCACGTGCGAGGCATCGTCTTCGGCCAGCTGTCTCTCGATCGCTCCGAAGAGGACGAATTCGAGGATTTCCTCCTCGATCTCGTCTCCGACCTCGAGGTTCCGATCCTGATGGACTTCCCCGCCGGACATGAAGTGCCGAATCTCACCCTTCCTTTCGGCACCGAAGTCGAGCTCGTTGCAGACGAGCAAACAGGTTGGCTTTCGTACCGCGAAGACGCGCTCGCCTTCGCCGAAGAGCGGCCGAGGCTGAGCCTGCTCTAGAGCCCGCCGGCCTTGATCGTCGCATCCACTGCAATACACCACAGGTGGATGATCATCAGGTGCACTTCCTGTACATAGGCGCCTTCGTCGCTCGACACCGCCACGACGTGATCAGCCGCGCCGCCCTGTAAACCAGCCGCGCCACAGAGCGCGATTGTGGTCGCGCCTTTTTCCTTCGCCATCTTCAGCCCACGAAGGACATTCTCCGATTTGCCACTGGTCGTGATGCCGATTGCGACGTCGCCCATGCTCGCCAGCGCTTCGACCTGACGCTCGAATAGCGCGCCGTACCCGAAATCGTTGGCGATGCAGGTCAGCACACCGGAATCTCCAACCAGCGAGATCGCCGGCAGTGGCCGCCGTGTCTCCTTGAACCGGCCGATCAGCTCCTCCACCAGGTGGCTTGCCTGGGTGGCGCTGCCGCCGTTGCCAAACGCGAGAACTTTCCCGCCTCGGCCGAGCGCCGAAACGATCGCATCGGCGGCAGCGTCGGACGACGGCTGTAGCGAAGCCATGCACGCTGCGATGACTTTCTGGTGCTCGCTGAAATGCCTGGTGAAGTGTTGTGGCGGCATGCGCGGATTATACGGAGCCGTTCGATGCGCGCCAGTGCACCAGGACTTCAGCGACCACGACGCCGTCGCTTGCCGTGTCGCGGGCCATGGTGAAAGTCACGGCCGCGGCGGTGCCGGCGAAATTCCGACGCAACGCGACGCACATCCCGCTCGGCATCGGACAACATCGTTCGATCGTCGGCCGGTTCCTCGATCTCATCGGGAGACCAGGGTTGCGCCAGACCCTCCTGAAGCTGCTCCAGAGTGTCCGCGCGTACCGCGCCACGCTGCCCGCGCAGCACCACGAACCGAACCGGCCGGTCGAGCCTGGGGATCTCGAGCTCGGTCAAAGTCCGCGCAATCTTCTCCGGCAGTCGCAGTCTGGCGACGCCGCGCCGCTCGCCGTCGCGATCCTCAACGTCATAGTCGATGTCGACTTCGCGGTCCCGAATGGTGACCTGAGTGGGCAGCGCGTCCAGTTGCTCCTGAACTTCGCTTGGTACGAAATCCTCTTTCCTGAGGCGCAGCCGCGCCGCCCGGAAATCTTCCATCGAGTTCACATTGGCGAGCTGTTGCTCGTAGAGTGCTGTCAGCTCGGGAAGACCAAGTCGCCTCGTCTCACCCCCCGACCGCTTGTATGCGTCGCGGATCGCCTCGATGATTTCGCGATTCTTCTTCACTGCAAAGTGCCGTGCTTCGCCGCGCGCCAGCGCCGCGGCCAGAACGTGACGCGCTTCGGCAGCGATCTCGGCGGGAAACTCCTCGACCGTGTCGAGCTCGCTCTCGAGCTCGAACCCGAAATAGTCGAGCGTGCGCTTGAGTACCAGCGGCCCATGCTTCCGCCGAGGATCGTAAATGAGCTCTGACTTCCCGCGCGTCGCATATCGGCGGATCAACTCGAGCGGAATCTGCGTCCCTTCGATTGCTGCGCGCGGAATTCCGGATCGATCGGCGAAGTACCTCAGGTCCCCGGCAATTGCGCCCCAACTCCCGCACACGCTCGTCTTGGAGACTCTCGCCTCGGTGCCATCGGCCGTGTGCTCGTCGATCACCAGATCGAAAGGCATGAACTGCGCGAGAAGCTGAGTGAACTTGCGATAGATGTGATCCCGCGCGTTCACCATTCTCGTCGGTAGCTCGAGACCGAGCGATCGATAAATACTCGCCATCGCCAGCGCCGCATCTTCGATCGCTTTTACGAGTACTCCGCGTCGCTCCGCCCAGCCCTCGATGCTCTCGTCGAAGAGCTGCCGCGGCAATCCGTATACTTCGCCGATGTAGCCGCAGTGGCTGTACGCCTCGGCGTAAAGATTGTACGCGGTGAGATTGTCGCTGCCCGGAACCACCACGCCCGACAGATCGCGATCCTCCCGCGTCATGCGGTGCAACGATTCGATCGAGCTCATGACCGCGAGGTATGGAACAAGCTCGTCATCCGCGTTCACCAGCAGCTCTGACCACGGCCTGTCAACGGGCATCGCTTCGACCGCCTTGCCGTATCGGGACAGTCTGCCGTTCTCGATGATCCCGCGCCGCTCCAGCAACGCGACGGCCTTCCGGTACGCGATCTTGTCGAGCGGCACCGGGAGATCGAGCTGGTCGGCGGCGACGCCGAGGTCGGCGCAGGTCATCGCCACGCGCTCCGAATCGCCGGCGAGCTGGAACTCCGGCGGCGTTGGTCGCAGCGCCGAGAACTGGATGTCGCGATCGGAGAGAATGAACACCCTGCCGCCGGCGACGCGTCCATGCACCCGGCCGGCCATCTGCAGAATCTCATTCGCGCCGAGGTGCAGCCGCGTCAGAACGTTCTTGCCGCGCTCGATGATGTTGCTGAAGCGGGTGTCGTCGATAACGACGGTGTCGAGACCGTGGACATTTAGCGCGCTCTGGCCGGCCGCCGTCATCGCGAGGAAGTACGGTTTTTTCTCCTCGCCCTCGAGGAACGGCCTGATGACGCGGATCGGTTCGCCGCCGTGGTAGAACGCGCTGTTGATGCGCGGAAAGCGATCGGCGACGAGCTCGGCGGCCCCTTCGACACCGGCGCGCGTGGGCAAGAACATCCCGACCCCGCGCTTTTCTTTCACGACTTGCTGGAGGAACCGGTCGTCGAGAAACGTGAGGGGCTCCTTGCGCACCACTCTCACGTCGGCGGCTTTCGCTGGATCGAACGCCGAGCTCTCGAGCACCGCGGCCGCGTTCAGATAGCGCGCGTAAAAAGTCGGATCCACCGTCGCCGACAGCCAGATGTAACGACAGCCAACGCGCTTTCCCAGAGCCAGGCAAAGCTCCAGCTCCGCCGACGTCTGGTGAATCTCGTCCACAACCAGTGTATCGGTCGGCAGGATGTCGCCGTCCTGAAACCAGCGTCGCGCAATTCCGGTGGTGACGACGATGACGTTCCAGGTCGGAGTCTCCGGCGTCGCCTCGCGCTCCCGGTTGACGACACCGACCTTGAGCTCGGTGTGAAGTATCGTCTCGGCGATTGGCCGAATCGAAAGCGTTTTGCCGGTGCCGGTGCCGGCGACGATGCCGAACCCTTTACCGGCGGCGGCGAGAGCTCGGATCTCTTCGCCGTGTTGCTTCTCGAGGACCGTTTCGATGTTGAGGCCGAGAGCGAGCTCGATGGTCTCGCATGCGGCGCGGGTTGGCGCGATCACGATCAGGCGTCCCGTCTTCGGCTCGGCCGCGACAAAAGCCGCGCGATCCGGCGGGAGGTATCTGTCGGTTACAGTGCGATGCATTCGCAGTGGAAAGTGCATACATCGCACCCGATGCGAAACGGCCCCGGCAGATTTTCATCCGCCGAGGCCGTCGCTATGACTTCAAGAGAGCTAGTCTCTGCCGTTATGTCCTTTACCCCGACTGTTGCCATGGCGTTCCGACTTGCCGTGTCCTTCATCGTCGTCGTGACCTTTGCGCCGGTCGTAACTGCCCCGGTCATCGTCATCACCGCTGCGATTGCGAATGTCCTGGTTGCTGCGAATCGTGCGGGTGCTGAGGATGGTGAAGGTTCCGTTGGAGTTCCGGCGAGCTTTCTGAACTACAATGTTGCCGTAACCATCGTAGGTGCGCCGCTCGTAAACGGAGTTGTTGTTCCGACCCTGGCCAACCTGGCGCCATACGCCATCGACCGAACCGCGCCGACTGTTGCGGCAATCGGTAGCCGTGCCATTCGTACCGGGCCGGCCAAGGATAACCCCACCGACAGTGGGTGAGCTGGCGTACTGGCAGTCGTTGTTGGTTCCGCGCTCAGTGCGTGAGCTGATGATCGAGAAGTTTCCGTTCGCGTCGCGGCGTGCGCGCTGAACGAGGATGTTGCCGTTGGCGTCGTACGTGCGGCGCTCGTAAATCGTGCCGTTCCGATCCTGACCGACGACCTGCCACGATCCGTTGACGACGGTGCCGCGGTTGGTACTTGGCGTGGGCAGCCGGGCTCCGAGGACCTGAGCGTCCAGTGAACCGGCTGCGGCAACACCTGCGATGGCGAGAGCAAATATGACTGCTTTCATTGTCTGATCCTCCGAAAGAATCACTCCCGACATTGGACGTCGGGAGCGAGCGAGCTGTTATCGATGCTTGTAGTACTCTTTATCAGCCTTGCGCTGAGCCTTCTCCTCGGCCTTCTGTTGCTTCTTCCACGCTTTCTGGCGAGCCTTCTCCGCTTTCCGCCACTCCTTGTCGTTTGTCGTCGCGGCGCGGGAGCTCAGAATGGTGAAGGTTCCGTTCGGGTTACGCCTGGCTCGCTGGATGATCAGGCTGCCGTTGGCGCTGCGGATGCGACGCTCGTAGATCGAGTTGTTGTGTGCACCGCGACCGACCTGATACCACGCCCCATCCTCGCGGCTGTACACATCGCGGCAGGTCGTCGCGATGTTGGTACGGCCAAAGATGATGTCGCCGACGCTATTGGACGTGCGCGCATAGCTGCAATCCGTAGACGGCACGGCCGTGCCGGCCCGCGCGGGAATGGTCTGGGCATTGAGCGACCCAGCCGAACCGACTGCTGAAACTGCGAGCGCGATTGCAATGAGCTTCATCGCGATATCCTCCGGTTGATTAAGTCGATGAGCTCGTCCGCCGGGCTCGACTTCTTCTTATCCGACTTTCCTTTCTTTGGCGGATCGTCACCGAACAGCACCCGCGCATTCGCCGGCCGATTTCTGACCGCCGACGCACAATCGGTGGGAGCCGGCTGCTGGCCCGCTGGCACGCCGTTGATCCAGATCCGGCACATGCCGGCCGGCGGGAAAAATCCGGGCGGCACGATCTGCTCGCGACCGCCCTGCGACTGTTGGGTCGGTTGCGGGCGAGTCGGTTGCGGCCGCTGCGGTACCGGACGCTGCGCCTGGCCCAGGCCGGCCGAGAGCATCAGGCCGACGATGGCGGGTAGCGCGGAGCGCGCGAACGAACGGACGGGGGTGGATCCTGAGCGGAAATTCATGGCCGTAAGGGGTGCACGGTCGGTGCCAAGGGGGGTCTGTTCACTTAACTGCTTATTTACAAACGAGTTAGCCTGTCGGAGCTGGCTCGCTGGAATGCGCCGTTGTCCTCCCGGAGGGACGCTTTTTTGATACACCTCAACAGCTCAGCAGAGCCGGGATTGGTAATCCGGCGGGCGCGTTCCGATCGTGAAAAAGATGGCCGTCGTTGCTCAGGATTTCTTTTCGAGGAGCGACACAACTTCGCCTGGCTGGGCGTGTCTGCCCAGCTTCGATTTTTCGAATATCGGGTGCCCGTCGACGGCGACTTCGAATCTGCCGCCGCGTGACGGAATCATCTGCAGTTCGGCCTCTGGATACCGCTGGCGAATCTCAGCCGCCAGACTGGCGGCTCGCGTCTCGTAGCTTCAGACGACGCAATACTCGATGCTGATCTTCATGGCGATTGGGGCAGTGATGGTTATTGATCGGGTGACGGGTACCCTTGAACCAGCGCGAGGGCTTCGGGAGTGCCCACGGCTTTGAGGGCGGTGATCGCCGGCCCTCGGATTACGTCTTCCCACAGCTCCTGCTGCATCAACTGCTTCGCCAACGGGATGGCGGCATTTTTTTCGATCCGAATGTCGGACGCCAGTGCAGCGCCACGGACGATGAAATTGGAATCGGTGCGCGCGATCTCGCGAAGTCGAATGCCCACATCGCGAGCGGTGGTGCCTGTGATTGCGATTCTCCCCAACGCTGCGGCAGCACTCTGACGCACGCGAGCATCCGGATCTCGCGTCGCGACAACCAGCGCGTTGGAGACGGTCCGCATTAATGCCAAACCGCCCCGCGTCGAGTCCCTTCCCCATGCCCCGATGGCATCGGTCGCCCGCGCGCGAACCGCCCAGAACCGATCATTGCGGGTAGCGCGGACCAGCGCATTCACCGCGTGCTCGTCGGCAGGCCGGTCCTTCAACACGTCGACGGCCTCGATTCGGCCGAGTACATCATCGTCGTTGACCAGCTGATACATCATCATCGCCGTCGAGCGCGGGAAGTCCGTGATGTCCAGGATCCAGTTGCCCTTGTCCCAACGGATCGACCGCGGTGGCGCCTTCAGGTTAGCACCTGCTTCGCCCGTTCCATTCCGCACCGGAACCACAAAGCGGACGTTGCCGCTGTCGGTGCGGGCTTCGACGTCAACATCGACATCGAACCAGCCAGTCATGCTGTCGCGGGGCTGCACCTCTTTCGCGGAGATGACCAGTCGGTTCGCGGCGCGATCGTAGAGCGACGACACCTGAAACACCGGGAATCCGGCGCCGTACACCCACTGGTCGAAGAAGGTCTTGTAGTCGCGGCCCGTTGTCTCCTCGAACGCTTTTCGCAGATCGTCGGTGACGACGTTGTTGTAGGCGTGGCTGGTGGTGTAGTGATTCATCGCTTTCCAGAACTGGTCGTCACCGAGCTGGTGGCGGAGCATCTGGAGGATGGTCGCGCCCTTGGGATAGATGTGGCCACTGAAGAAAACTTCGATCGGGTCGTTGACCCAGCGGTTCCAGACGATCGGACGCCGTCCACGCCGATCCGCCTCGATGGTCTGCTCCTGGGCGCCGAGGCGGTCGATGGCTGCCTCGTCGACCCCTGCATCAGCCTCACGGAAAACCTGCTCCATGAAAGTCGCGAAGCCTTCATTCAGCCAGACATCGCCCCAGCGCCTCGTGGTGAGGAGGTCTCCGTACCACTGATGACCGAGCTCGTGCGCCATCAGTCCCACCGAATTTGCCTGCGGCTCTGACCATGCCGGATGCAGGATCTCCGCGTCGTTCTGCGAAGTCGCGGTGACGTTCTCCATTCCGCCGTACTGAAACTGCGGGATGACGATCTGATCGTACTTGTTCCACGGATAGGGCACGCCGGTCTTGCGCGAGAAAACATCGATCGCATCCGGTGTGCGGGCGAATCCGCGCCATGCGGCGGCGACCGAGTCGGGGTAGGTCCAGTATCCGACGCTGACATTTCGCCATGGCTTATCCTGCAGCACCGTATAGTTGCCGACGACGGTGGTCATCAGATAGGTAGACGCCGGCTTGTCCTGTACCCAGTGCCACTCGATGCTGTCGCCGACAGCGCGCGATCCGGCGAGCTTGCCGTTGGAGAGCGCGCGCTCGTTCTTCGCCGTCCAGATGAAGAACTCCCAGGTTTCCTTGTCGTTCGGGAAGTCATAAGTCGGGACCCAGTAGTGATTGTCTTCGGTCTCGCCCTGGGTCCAGACGATGTGCTTCGCCGGCCGGAAGTACGCGCCCTTGGTGCGGTTGGCGCCGTCGTAGTCGATTGTGATGGATGTCTTCTCACCCGCCCGCAGTGGACTGGGGAGATGCACCGTTAGAGTGTGGTCATCGTAGTCGTACTTGAGATTTGTGCCGGCGTCTGTCGCGCCCGACGCCACACGGCGGAAGGTCATATCGCCGGCATCTATGGCTATCGAGCTCAGCGCGGGAGCATTCGGAAGGCCGGCAATGCTGAGTGTCGTCGTTCCGACAACGGCGTGGCGCGACCAGTCGAAGCGTACCGTCGTGACCTGATGTTGAAGATCGTATTTGGGTACGCGCTCGGCGTGCGCCGTACCCTCTGGTGGCGGCCCCCAGGTGATCAGTGGCTCGGTCTGGAACGGCGGCACTCGATCGATCGTGAGCGTCGTGTCCATTCTGAAAGGGGGAGCGACCACTGGAGGTGTGGGCTGCGGAATCTCGGGGGCGGGAATCTGCGCGGCTGGCGGTGCGCAAGCGGCCATGATCGCGCTGAGAACGACGGAGGCAGGGAGAAAGCCTTTCATGTTTCGCGGGGACGGAATGGAGTCACCCGAAATATTCGGTGCGGGTGCGCGAGAGAACCTATCATATGCTATGCGGGGACCTGACCAATCGGAAGGATGCTTCCCGTGCGAGTCGCCTTCACTGTCGTGGAGCTTACGATCACCCTCTCCATCATTGCGGTGCTTTCCGCCATCGCCATGCCATGGGCCGGTAGTCTCCTCGACAGAGTCCATGTTCGCGGCGCGGTGCTCGAGATCGAATCCGGTTTCGCTGCTGCGCGGCACGTCGCCATCGCTCGATCAGCACTCGCCACGGTCGGCATCGATACCGCCGAGGGGGTTATGAGGATCAGCGTTGTCAATGACACGGTACGCACCATCAGGGTTGGTACCGATCACGACGTGAAGTTGGGTGCGACTCGACTGCAGATGTCCTACTCGCCAACCGGAATGGGGTACGGGGCCGCGAATCTCAGCGTCGTCGCGCGACGGAACGCGGCCGTCGATACCGTTTTTGTGTCGCGGCTGGGGCGGCTTCGTCACTGACGTCGACATCCGCGACTGCGTCGTCCAGTAATTGCTGGGGAGCAACATCGCTCGGGGCATCCGCGGTCGTACCGAAATCGTAGCCCGGCATCGAGATGCGCGGGATCTGCTGGCCGATGGTGCGCTCGATGGTTCGGACCATCGATATCTCGTCCGGTGACATGAAGGTGTAGGCGTCGCCGGTCGCGGCGGCGCGACCAGTCCTCCCAATTCGGTGGACGTAGTCTTCGGGCTGTTGCGGGACGTCATAGTTGATGACGTGTGTGATTCCCGAGACGTCGAGTCCGCGCTGGGCGATGTCCGTCGCAACGAGCACGCGAACCTTGCCCGACTTGAAATCCTCGAGCGCTCTGGTGCGCTCGCCCTGGGATTTGTCGGCGTGCATGGCGGTGGCAGCGACTCCCTCGTCCTCTAAATGCCGCACAACCCTGTCGGCGCCGTGCTTGGTGCGCGTGAAGATCAGGACCGAGTCCATGTCCGAGTGCTTGAGCAGCGCTGCGAGCAGAGTGCTCTTCCGCTCGCGCGGCACTGGATAAACCGCATGGGTAACCGTGTTCGCTGCCTCCGACCTCCGACCGACCTGAACCACGAGGGGCTTCCGTAGATACTTGCGCGCCAGTGCTTCCACCTCTGGTGGCATCGTCGCGCTGAACAGAAGGGTCTGTCGATAGGGGGGAATTTCCGCAACGATTCGATTGAGCTGCGGGGCGAATCCCATGTCCAGCATTCTATCGGCTTCGTCGAGGACCAGGACCTCGAGATCCTCGAACGAAACGTTTTTTCGCTCCATGTGGTCGAGCAGCCGGCCGGGTGTCGCCACCACGACGTCGACACCACGCCGCAGCGCTTTGGATTGCGGCTCCAGTCCGACGCCGCCGAACACCGGCACAACCCGGAGCTCCGTGTACTTGCCGTACTTCCGGAAGCTTTCCTCGACCTGCGCGGCGAGCTCACGCGTCGGCGTCAGGATCAGCACCCTCACGCGATGAACTGGATTCCCTGCAGTATCGACAAGTGGTGTCGTAATCAGGTTATGGATGATCGGCAGAGTGAACCCCGCCGTCTTCCCCGTTCCCGTCTGAGCAAGACCGATCAAATCCCTGCCGGCAAGTGCGAGCGGGATCGCCTGTTCCTGAATTGGCGTTGGATGGGTGTAGCCGGCATCGCGAACGGCGTGCAGCAATTCCGGCGCGAGGGCGAGATCGCTGAACGACATCAGCCCGTCGTGATCTTGGTCAGGCATCTGATTTCAATATACCTCGGCGCTGCTGCGGACCTGCAGAGATCACTCTTCGGCGCGTCGCAGCAGCTCGATCAGTCCGTCGTTCACTTCCATGGGGGTCTCTTCCGTTATTAGATGCCCGGCGTCGGGAATGGTTCGCAAAAAGATGCGCGGAAGCAGCGGGAGGTACACGGCCATGCCGTCGTCGGGCATCATGTGGTCGAGATTCCCCCACACGCCAAACGCCGGAAGATCCACCGCGGCAAGCGCGCGATGTTCCGCCGCATTCCAGTCGTAGTGGTGCAGCAGCTGCCGCAGAGCGACTGGGTACTCGGGAAACTGGGAGGGCGCGAGAAACTCCTCTACATCGCGCTCGGTGTAGTGAGCGCGTCGACCATACACCCGTCGCAGCGCGATCTTCACGACAGTGCGTGATTTGACGTATTTGACCAGGGGCGCCAGGAATGCGGGCGTGGCCAGCTTGTACAGCCACATCAGCGGAACTCCAGTCAATCCGACCGGCGACAGCAACCCCAGGCATCGCGCGCGCCGCGGATACCGGGCGGCGAAGTGATAAATGAGCGAACCGCCGAGCGAATGGCCGGCGAGTGCGGGGCGCTCGAGCTCGAGCGCGTCCAGAATTTCGCCGAGGTGCTCGACGAGAGCATCGATGGTGTACTCGCTGGCCGCCGTCGGTTTGTCGGACAGACCGTGGCCTTTCAGGTCGATCGCAATGGCGCGATATCCGGCGTCGGCGAGGGCCGGCATGTTGTAGCGAAACACGTAGGCGTCACACGCCCAGCCGTGGACGAGCACAACCGGCGGCGCCGCTGAATCGCCACGCTCCACGGCGCGAATTCTCAGTCCCGAGCGAAGGAGCGGGAAAGAAACGCGATATCCGTTTTCGCCTGCGGGGAACATTTCGCCAGGGCTGAGGGTGCGCCGGCGATTCAATCCGATCATCAGATCAGATCAGTTCAATTTCTCTGCCGAGCAGTTTCCCGATGAGTCCGATGCGGAAGGTGACGTCGGTCCACTTCGAATCGGGACCGACGCCGTCGTCGAGGGGGAACGTTGGCCACGCCCACGCATCGCTGGTGGTTGGGCGATCCATGCCCTTGTGCGGATGCCAGACTCCATTGCGATCGCGGTCGTCGACGAAACGCTCGTACAGCTTCATCCAGCCATCGTTGCGACGCAGGAAATTGAGCCGCGCCATTGTCTCGAGCCACAGCAGAGCGAACGGCACGTCGGCCTCGACGGCGTTCCGATGGGGTAGCACATCGCCCATCACCAGGTGCGGCTGCGGCACCATCTTCTTCCCGAACAACTGCACCGTTTCCTGGCGCGGCAACGGCTGGGTGATCCAGTCGTAGATCCGCTCGACCTCACTGAAGTGCTCGTGCCTGAAGATCGGCATGTAGGCGAGCATGGTCAGGGTGTAGATCGACGGCGGCGCCGACTCGGGCGCAAGCACATGGGTGTTGCCGACGCGAATCCACGGCTTTTCGCCGAGCGGGGAATTGAGGTATGAAACGGTGCGCTCGAGGATGCGGCGCGCCGCGCCGCGGAGCCTCGGATCGCTTTCGTACCCCATTTGCGCCAGCGCCGCAGCGGCAGCTTCACGGAACATCCCGCGAGTGCGGCGGACGATGTCGTCGTCTCTGGTCTTCGTCGCGAGCTCGAAGGTGAATGCCGGATCGTTGTCCTCGGCGAGCAGCCGGAACAGGATGCGGCGCGCGAGGACGAGGGGTGGTGACTCGCGGTCCCAGCCGTATTCGGTGAGACGGCGCACGGCGGGAATCGTTCCGATGCCGGCGAACTCGGCGCCGTGTCTGGCGGGAAGCGCCAGCACCGACTGATTCCACATTCCGTCACGATTCTGCGTGACGGCAAGGCGGATCGCCGGACGATGAGAGTACGGCAGCCACGAGATGTCGGGCAGTCCCGACGCGTCGGCTGGCTGGACGATTTCGGTGAGAGCGCGGTACTTGAGCGGCGCTGAGGCGTGCTCGAGGAACCAGTCCAGCGGGAATCCGAGCTGTTCCGGTTCAGCCGTGGGTGTAATCGGGGCCAGGTCAGCAGTGCTACTGGGTATGGTCACAAGCGGCGCTCGGCGCCCGGAAAACCAGCGAGGCCAGGCCGGCAGGCGCGTGGCCGGCATTGGGCGGGAAGAATAGCAGGTTTTCCCCAAGACGCTAGGTCAGTCACGTAACATTTTGTGGGGGAAGGATTTACATACTGGGCGAGGCCGGCTAATAGCCAGTGCCTCCGCACCCCTAGTCGTAAAGGCCGGCAGATCGGAGACTGGACAGCTGGGAGTCTCTCAGCTGTCATACTGGCGAGCGGGTAGCCTGTGTTTCCTATAGATCCAAAGCACGACAGACTGAAACGCTCCGGACTGTCCAGTCTCCAGACTGCCGGCTTTGGGACCAGGGGTGCCAGTCGTGGCGAAGAAGACTCAGAAGTTGCCAACCTTTTTGGACGCTCCGGCGTATAACTGTGAGCGCCGCGTCGGCGCACCCACAACTCAGGAGAGTAGGATGAAGGTTATTCGCATCGCCACGCTGGCCGCTGCCCTTTGCGTTGGCATGACCACGGTTGCTGCAGCGCAGTCAACGGAGCCCCAACAGGGTCGCAGCGAAGCGCGCGGCGGTCGCATGGGCGGGATGATCCTCAAGGACATCACCCTTACCGATGCCCAGAAGGAGCAGGTGAAGACGATCCGCGACAAGTACGTTCCGCAACAGTTGGAGCTGCGCAAGACGGCGCAGGCTACCGGCTCGATGGATGACGCGACCCGCGCCAAGATGATGGATCTCCAGACCAAGCAGGCGGCCGAGATCCGGGCGATCCTGACTGCGGATCAGCAGGTGCAGTTCGACAAGAACATGGCCGAGATGAAAGCGCGGATGGACGCGCGGCGTAACGGCAGCAGCTAAGCTTCGCTACGATTGCGGCTCGAGGGCCGCGATGGTGTAGTCGCTCCTCGGGTTCCAGAGTATCCAGCTCTGGAACCCGTTGTCGTATCCAGCCTTCATCTGCGCGCGGACCTGCTCCGCGTAATAGTGCGGTGGACCGAGCGTGAAATCCTGATACCAGGGGATTATCTGCGCCGCGTTGGTAATGGGCTTGCTGCGCGCGATCGCATCCTTCAGGACGTGGTCGATCGTCTCATACGGCCGTGCGTTCGGATTGCGCAGCTTGTAAGTCCCGCGCGCGAAATGTGACGGATAAACCATCGGCAGCACGGCGTCGACCTGATCGACGAACATCTCCCAGCGCTGGCCAATTCCCATGTCGGTGGTGTCGGTGGCGGTGAGCCCAAAAACGTCGGCGGTAACCCGGATCCCGTGGGGCTTCAGCGTCTTGCGCAGAAACCCGAGCTGCTCGCGGATCACCTGCGCGCGCACCCGTCCGTTCGCCAGCGGATAGACCGTTTCGGTGACGAGTCGCTTCTCATCCGGAAAGCGCACGTAATCGAACTGCACTTCGCTGAATCCGAGATCGTAGGCCTCGCGCGCGAGATCCGCGGCGTACTGCCAGACCGCGGGCTGATGCGGGTCCAGCCACGGCTTACCGTTTTTGTCGAGCCACGGCTTCAGATCCGATTTTCGCTTGATGGCGAGGTCGAGCTTCTTCTCGGCGAGCAGCGGGTCCTTGGCGACGACGATTCGCGCGATCGGATAAATGCCGTGCGCGGTCATGGTGTCGAGAACCGCGCGCAGGCGGGTCGCGGACATCCAGTGGCCATCGGCGGTGTCGGCGCCGATTTCCCGCGCCAGCGGAACACGCGAGCGATATAACACAAAGCCGCGGTCATCCTTGACGTCGATTACGAGGGCGTTGATCTCGGTGGTTCTGGCCACTTCGATGAGCCGATTGAGCTTGCTGCCCAGCGCGACCCAGCGGTTCACGTACAATCCACGGAGGGTGTCGGGCAGCGGCACATGAGCGACCGGTCGAACCGAATCCTTACGTGCCGTCGACGTCGACGAGGCGGTAGTCGAGGCCACGGTTTTGATGTCGCCACTGGATTCGCCCGTCGCCGCGCCGCGTTCTCCAGTGCACGCCAATACGAGCGCCAACACGACGGCGATGCGAGGAATCATGTTGTGAACGGCGGGCGCCGCAACGCGGCGGAGATCAGAGCGCGTTGAGCTCGGCGTTGGCGTCGGAGAGATAACCCATCTCGCGCACCACGCTCTGGGCCTGCTGGGTAACCATGGTCAGACCGGTTGGCTGTGCGTTGAGCCCTCCACTTCTGAAACGCACCAGCTCGAGCCGCATCGATCTGAGAAGGTGGCGACAATTATCGAGCTTATCCTGGGCCTCCTTCTTTTTGCGGTCGACGTCGACGAGCGCGCGGCGTTGCCGGCGCAGCATCGCCAGTCGCCGAACGCGATCCTCACTGGCCCGGTAGTCGAGCGGGTTGGCCTGTGACTCGAGGGTCGATATCTCCTTCTCGACGCTCTCGGTGGTCTCACGGCCGGCGCTGCGATCCATGTCCGACAGTGTCAGCGCCAGCTGCTGCACTTTCTTGAAAACGGCGTCGGCCGATGCCGCGACCTCTGGGATCTGTTCGCGCTCATCGGGCGGCATGTTGAGAAGCTGGCGATGGATCTCGCGATGATCGGCTTCAGCTTCGCGAATCGCGGAGCCGTAGCGCGAATCCGCATACGCGGCGGGCGGTCCAACCGGAATCGGGCTGGTGGTCGGTCCACCGGTGCGCGGATACGGCTGGAATGGCTGGACGGTCGGCACCGACGACATTGGCGCGAAGAGTCCCTGGCCGCGTGCGCGGGCGCGGGCGCGGACCTGCGCGCGCTTCTTCTCGTCGAACAGCGCGCGCGCGTCGTCGATCGTCTCGGCGGCGACGTCGAAGATCAGCCGATCGCGCGGCTGACGAAAAACGTCGCGCCAGTCGTAGCCGGCAGCCCACAATTTCGAGTACTTGAACGCCAGCGCGACCGTCCAGATGACTGTCAGCGCGATGAAATCGTGGTTGGAGAACAGCGAGATCGGAACGAGGATCGCGTTGACAGCGAGGTACGGCGCGAGCTTGCGGCGGAACGACACCACCATCGGCGCGTTCCACTTGCTCAACTCCTCGGCCGTGGGTTGGCTGGCGGCGTAGCCGGGCGTCGGCGCTGGCGGATAGCGGTCCCGCATGCCGCCCGTGATCTGGTCGCGTCCTTCGTCGGGAGCGTAGCGCTGCCGCGATGACGTCTGGGATCCGGACATCGGCGCCGCCGGCTGCGCGCGGGTAGCGAGGGTCGGCATTGCGCCACCACTCAGGGCTTGCGCGAACGCCGCGGCGTTCGGAAAACGATCGGCGGGGTCCTTCTCGAGGCACATCATCACCGCGCGCGACAGATCGGGCGGCAGATCCGGCCACCGCTCATCGACCGGTATCGGCCGTTCCGATAAATGCTTGACGAGCATCGACGGCGTGTTGCTGGCGACGAACGGAGTCTGTCCGCAGAGCATCTGGTACCCGACGACGCCCAGCGAGTAGAGGTCGCTGCGACCATCGATCGCCTTGTCGCCCGCGGACTGCTCGGGTGACATGTACGCCGGCGTTCCGATCGCCATGCCGGTGGCGGTGAGCCGGGAGTCACCGGTGTCCGTAAGCGCGCGCGCAATTCCGAAGTCCGTGACCATCGCCCGTCCCGTTTCTTCATCGATGATGATGTTGTCGGGCTTGATGTCGCGATGGATGACGTTGCGGTTGTGCGCGTAGGCGAGCGCCTCGGCCACCTCGCGAAGAATGCGACGTACTTCGACCGGCGGCATCGGACCGTGTTGCTGCAGGCGTACGCCGAGGTTGTCGCCCTTGATGTACGCCATCACGAAATAGACGAGGTTGTCTTTTTCCTCGACGGTGTAGATCGGAACGATGTTCGGGTGATTGAGCTGCGCGGCTGTCTCGGCTTCTCGCAGGAAGCGCTGTCTGATGTCGGCGCGGAAACTCAGCTCCGGCGGTAAAACCTTGATTGCGATCTCGCGCTTGAGGCGGCGATCGCGTGCGCAGTACACGATACCCATTCCGCCACGGCCGACCTCGTCCTCTAGCTCATAGTTTGCAGAGAGAACTTGAGCCACATGGGTGCCTAATTCGTCTTCAGGTCTAATTGGCATGCGGCCGCGTCGAATCAGCAGTTCTGGTGTTGCAGATCATGCCCGGGTGGCGTAAATCCACGAGAGCAAAAGATGCAGTAAGGGAAAGCCGTGGAGTAGTATCTAAATAAGAGTTTAGTCCCAGGAATGACAATGGCACAACGTCAGACACTACCGGTTCTCCCTCTCAGGGGGACTGTAATTTTTCCGGGCCTTACCCAGCCGATCGCGGCCGGCAGGCCCTCAACGCTGCGCGCAATCGAGTCTGCCCTCAAGGGCGACCGCCTGGTTTTCGCCGTTGCGCAGCGCGACAACACCGAAGAGCCGACCGCGGACATTCTGTACTCGATGGGCGTCATCGCGCGGATCGGTCAGATCCAGCGCGGACTTGGTGGCGTGCAGCTCCTGTTGCAGGGCGAGCAGCGCGCAACCGCGCTTCAATACTCGACGGCGGACGGTTTCCTGAGCGCCGTAATCGTTCCAGCGGAGGAGATGACTCCCCAAACTGAAAACGATCCGGCCTTCACCGCGTTACAGAAAGAGACGCGCGAAAGGGCTGCTGAGCTCGGCGAGCGGCGTGGACTCCCAGAGGAAGTCGTGCACCAGGTGCTCGACTCCGTCACCGAGCCGGGGCGTTTTGCCGACCTCGTTGCCGGCTACATCGATCTGCCGGTGCCCGAGAAGCAGGGACTGCTGGAGACGTTGAGCGTAGAGGAACGCCTGCGGCGAGTACTCGTTCACGTGCAGCGTCAGGTCGGCTTGCTCGAGGCGCAGGAGGACATCAAGTCGCAGGTGCAGGAAGAGCTTGGCGAGCGGCAGCGCGAGATGTACCTGCGCGAGCAGCTGAAGGCGATTCAGAAAGAGCTCGGCGACGATGATTCGAGCAAGGAGATCACCGAGCTGCGCGACAAGCTGGCCAAGTTGCAGCTGTCCAAGGAGGCGCGCGCCGAAGTCGAGCGCGAGCTGGGCAGACTGGAGCGTGCCGGACGTGAATCCATGGAAGCCCAGGTAATCCGCACATATCTCGAGTGGATCGCCGAGCTGCCGTGGAACAAGAGATCCGACGACCAGCTGGATCTCAAGCACGCGGAGACCGTGCTCGAGGAAGATCATTACGGACTCAATGACGTGAAGGATCGCGTTCTCGAGTTCCTCGCCGTGAGGCAGCTGCGGGCATCGCAGCTCGCCGATGAAGTCGAGAAGAGTGGTGAAGTTCCGGCTGCCCGACTGTCGGCCAACAAGGACGACGCTACTCCCGCGCTCTCGATTGGAGAGCACGAGGATCGCGCCATCACCGATAAGGCGGAGGCTAAATCCCGGGCGATGGCGAAGGGCCCGATTCTTCTATTCATCGGACCGCCAGGCGTCGGCAAGACGTCGATTGCCAAATCCATCGCGAGATCGCTTGGACGCGAGTACGTGCGCGTCGCACTCGGCGGTGCCCGTGACGAGGCCGACATTCGCGGCCATCGCCGCACCTACGTCGGCGCGATGCCGGGACGAATCATCCAGGGACTGAAGCAGGCCGGGACCAAGAATCCCGTCTTTCTGCTCGACGAGGTGGACAAGCTCGGCACATCGTTCCAGGGTGATCCAGCCAGTGCGTTGCTCGAGGTTCTCGATCCCGCGCAGAACGACACCTTCACCGATCACTACCTCGGGATTCCGTTCGACCTGAGCGAAGTGCTGTTCATCGCCACGGCGAATTTCGTCCAGAACATTCCCGGTCCGCTGCTCGACCGCATGGAGGTCGTCGACTTCGCGGGTTATACCGAGAAGGAGAAGGCAGAGATCGCGAAAAAGTATCTGCTGCCGCGACAGCTGGAGGAGTCGGGGCTGAGTGGCAGGAACATCACTTTCACCGACGATGCCATCATGTCGGTGGTTTCGAACTACACCCGCGAGAGCGGAGTGCGGCAGCTCGAGCGCCAGATCGGAGCCGTCGCGCGGAAGCTGGCGCGCAAGCTGGCGTCGAGCGAAGAGGTCGCGCACACCGTCGATGCCGATACCGTAAGAGAGCTTCTCGGACGGCCGCGCGTTCACCCGGAACACGCGCTCGCCGAGAGCGAAGTCGGCATCGCCACCGGCATGTATTACACGCCGATGGGCGGCGACATCATGTTCGTCGAAGCGTCGATTCGCCGGTACTACGGCAATCGGGAGACCGATCCGCAGAACCAGGTTGGCCCTGGCGGCGCGGTTTCGCTGATCCTCACCGGTCAGCTGGGCGACGTCATGAAGGAATCGGCCCGCGCGGCCTTCACCTACGCGACCAACAACGCCGCGAACCTGGGGATTCCACGCGACAGGCTCGGCGCGATCGAAGCGCACATCCACGTTCCCGCGGGAGCAATCCCGAAAGACGGACCATCGGCGGGCATTGCGATCGCGACGGCGCTGGTGTCGGAGATGTCGGACCGGCCGGTGCGGCGCGACGTAGCGATGACGGGCGAGATCACGCTACGTGGCAGGGTGTTGCCGATCGGCGGCCTCAAGGAGAAGGTGCTCGGCGCGCATCGCGCCGGGATCAAGACCATCATCATCCCGAAGGGGAATGAGGCCGACATCGAGGATGTACCCGAAGACGTGCGCGACACGCTGGAGTTCCATCCGGTGGAGACCCTCAATGAAGTTTTGCAATTCGCGCTGGTGCCAGCCGAGCCGGGTGAGCAGGCGCGCCCACTGGAGATGGCCGAGGTCGCATAGGGCATCGCAGAACAAAAGAGGAGCCAGTATGGCTCCTCTTTTTTTTGCGTCGTTCAGGGAGCTGCGGGCCGTTCGTCGCCCGCTGCGACGGGCCTGGGCAGCATGAGATCCTCGAGAAAGAACGCCGCCAGCTCCGCGCGCCCAGCCAGTCCGGACTTCTCGTAAACGCCGACTGCGTGTTGACGCACAGTCCGCTCGCTCCTGCCTGTCGAGAAGGCGATTTGCTTGTGGCTTCGACCCTTGAGTAGCATCAAGCCGACCTCGCGCTCGGCCGGAGTGAGATGCCACGCTCCAAAACGCTCGTCGATCGCCTGGCCCAGACCCGCCAGCGCGTGCCGGGCGCTCTCGCGCCACGCGTCTCGTTCCGCGGCGTTGGCCTCGAGGGTACGGCGCATCTCGGAAAGCGAGTGCCGGGAGCGATACCAACCGCGCCAGAGAAACGACGACACCGCAGCCGCAGCCGCGATCAGCGTGACCTCGTACATGACGTGGAACGACAGCCAGTTATCCGGCGCATCCAGCAACAGATCGATTCCGCCACCGACGATCGATGCGGCCAACACGATGGTGATGAGAAGTCGCTGCCGCCGATCGTCCGTCTCGTCGTGGTCCATCCAGGAAATTCCCTCCGTCATTTGCCGGATTTGTCCGGAACGCTCATTCCGCGACAAATGTCAGGTCCAACTCGAACACACGTCGGATAGAGAATAACGCGAGATGAGACGAAGATGCTTGTCGAACCCTCGATGGAGCGTCTGATGTTGCCCAATCCACTGCATCCCGCTGTCGTGCACTTTCCCATCGTGCTTGCGCTACTGCTTCCAATCTTCGCCATCGGTGCGCTGTGGACAATACGGCGCGGCGCCCGACCCCGACGCGCATGGGGCATCCCGCTCGCGCTGGCGGGAGGCCTGCTACTCAGCACCTGGGTCGCCATCCAGACCGGCGAGTCCCAGGAAGAGCGCGTCGAGCGCGTCGTCGCGGATCAGCCGCTCGATACCCATGAAGAAGCAGCCGAGGCATTCATCATGGCAACGAGCATCGTCTTCCTGGTGATGGCGGCGGGTATGCTAAATGGTATGGCTGGCAAGACGGCACGAATGCTTGGCAGCATCGGCGCCGTCGCACTGGTCGTTGGTGCTGCCCGGGTCGGCCACAGCGGTGGCAAGCTGGTTTACCAGCATGGCGCGGCGAGCGCTTATACAGATACGCCAAGACTGACTGCGGCCGGCGCGAGAGACGGAGGTAACGATGAAAGCGACCGTTGATCGCCGCGAGGAGCCGCGCCAGCCGTCGTGCGACGAGTGCCCCCTTGTGACGAGCCGGCGCGCGTTCCTTCGGGACGTGGGACTCGCGGCGGCCGCTGCTCTCGCTGGAGTCTCGCTGGTGTCGCCGGCGACGGCCCTCGCGCAGACCATCTCCGAGATCGAGCCGGTCAGCGCGAGACTGCTCGAGCGCACCTACGCCGTTCCGGCGGACGACAGAGTGTCGGTCGATGTCGGCAACGACGTCATCATCGCACGGTGGCAGAACCGGGTTTATGCATTTTCGCTCCGCTGCCCGCACAAAGGAACGCGTCTGGAGTGGAGGCAGTCGGAGGAGCGTGTGTATTGCCCGAAACACAAAGCGCGGTTCACCGCCAATGGTGCCCACATCTCCGGCCGCGGAAGCCGTGACCTGGATCGCTACGCGGTCCGCAGTGATGGTCCGCGGATCGTGGTGAGCCTCGGCCATGCGTTCCGAAGCGACACCGAGCCGGAAGCGTGGGCGAAAGCGGTGCTATCATTGTGACGCTGGTCAACCCGGCGAGGAGGCGTACTTCCATGGGACTCTCTAAGATTCCGCGACGCGCAATAGTCGGTGCGACGATTGTCGCGTTCACGGGCGCAGCGCACGCCGCCCGCGGTCAGCAACACGGACACCCGGAGGCAACAGTGCCGCATACTCTTTTCGCCATCCCCGAGCCGATCCAGGCAGAGCACCGGGAGATTCATGCGGAGCTGGTGGCTGCCACCAAAGTGCCGGGTGCCGTCGGCGAGGCGGCGCAGGCGCTCGCCAAGGTATTGGATCCGCATTTCCAGCGAGAGGAGCAGATTGCGCTTCCGCCGCTCGCTCTGCTCGGTCCGCTGGCGCGCGGCGACATCTCCCCGGAGATGCGCGGAATACTGCCAATGACCGATTCGCTCCGCGCGGAGCTCCCGCGGATGCTCGAGGAACACAAGGTGATTCACGCCGCGACGGCGCACCTGGAGCAGGTCGCTCGCCGGCATGGCAACGAGGCGGTCGCACATCTCGCCGAGAAACTGACGCTTCACGCGCGCGGTGAAGAGGAGGTGTACTACCCGGCGGCAATACTTGTCGGCGAGCTCGTGCGACGTCGGCTCGGGGACCCGGTTCACTAGAAGATCAAAGGTCCCCAGCCGAAGAGCTTCCACGGATCCGCTCTGAGCGGAGCGGGTTCGGTGCCTTCGACGAAATACTCGGTGTACTTCTGATCGGCCGGAGTGTCGGGCGTAGCGGGCTGACCGGTAGCGCGGTCGAAATCGCCGAAGATGACGCCCAACGGCGGCGACCACTGATCGGTGGAACGCGTCAGAAGCTCCGGCTTCGATGCGTAGTATCTGGCTACCATTTTCCCCCAGACCGGCGCGGCCAGCGAGCCGCCCGCGGCTCCGCTGGTGATGGTCGTCGGCTTGTCGAAGCCAAGCCATACGCCGGCGACGAGGTCAGGCGTCAGGCCGATGAACCAGACATCAGAGTTGTCATTGGTCGTACCGGTTTTTCCAGCTACCGGAATCGAGGCCGGCAGGAAGCGACGAATGCTCGAGGCCGTCCCACGCTCGACGACATCGCGCATCATGTCGCGCACGACATAGGTCGCGCGCGGATCGAGCGCCGGCGCCAGCGCCTTGACCTCGCGAGTGAGCACAACGCGACGATTCCTGTCTTCTATACGGTATATGAAACGGGGCTCGACGGGCGTTCCCAGGTTCGCGAAAGTCGTGTAGGCGGCGACAAGATCGAGCGGCTGAACGACGGATGCGCCGATCGCGCTCGACGGATAAGGCGCGATCTTCGAGCTGACGCCCATGCGGTGTGCGAGGCTCGCCACGGAATCCATTCCGAGCTTCACGCCAAGCTGCACCGCGATGCCGTTGCGCGATCTCGCCAGCGCGTCACGCAGGGTGATTGGCCCCAGAAACTGGCCGTCGGAGTTTTCCGGGCTGTAGACGGTGCCGTTGGGGAGTGGGATCGCGAGCGCGGTATCGGAGAAGACGGTGTTGGGAGTGATGCTGTCAGCAATCGCGGCAGCGTACACTATCGGCTTGAAGGACGATCCCGGCTGCCGCATTCCATCGACGGCGCGATCGAAGTGGGAGTCAGAGTAGTCGCGGCCTCCGACCAGCGCGCGAACATCGCCCGACGCCGGATCGAGCGCCACCACCATGCCCTGCAGGTAGTCGGTCTGGGTCCGGCTGCGCCGGGATTCGCCGGCAACGTATTTCGGGTGCGCGTACCCCGGCTGCGCTTCAACGACTGCCGTCTCCTCAAGCAGCGCGCTCGTCGCCGCATTCTGGAGCACGGGATCGAGGCTCGTATAGATGCGATACCCGCCATCGTTCACCGGAACGCCGGCACGCGTCGCCTGGATGCGAACGACATCCACGAACCACGGCGAGTACGCCGAGTAGCCGCCGTTCGGCGCCGTGGTGATCGGAGTTGCCTGGGCTGCTTTGGCCTGCGACGCAGTGATGTAGCCCTGATCCGCCATCAGCGAGAGCACGACATTCCGCCGCCGTCTGACGCGATCCGGGTACTTGAGCGGATCGTACAGCGCCGGTCCTTTGGGCATCGCTGCAAGCGCGGCAGCCTCGGCGATCGAAAGATTCGCCGCGCTCTTTCCGAAATAATGGCGCGCCGCGCTCTCGACTCCATACCAGCCGTGGCCGAACGGAATCTGATTGAGATACGCCTCGAGGATCTGATCCTTGGTGTAATGCTTCTCCATCTCGCGCGCCGCGGCCTGCTCATTGAGCTTGCGACCGATGCTGCGATCGGTGCGGTCGATGATCGTCGGATGCATGTTGCCGACGAGCTGTTGGGTAATCGTGCTCGCGCCGCGACGCTCACCGAAGATGTTGTCCTTCAGCGCACCGGCAATGCCGACGACGTCGACGCCATCGTGTTGATAGAAGCGATGATCCTCGACGGCGACGAATGCGTGCGGGAGGTAGTCGGGCAGCGATTTGATCGAGACATTGGTCCGGATCTCCTTGCCGATCTCGCCGATCAGGGAGCCATCGCGGGCCATGACCAGCGACGCCTGCGGCATCGGGACAATCGTCCAGGCGACACTGTCGCGTGAACGACCGTCCTGCGCGGACGCGGGCAGGCTCGTAAACAGGAGCGCGACGAGCAGCGACGCCAACCACAGTTGATTGTGTCTTCGCGCCGTAGCAACTTCAAATCGATGGATCGCTCTATACATCTCGTCGTAGCTCAGTTCAAGCCGCGCAAAGGCGATTACGCCGCAAATGTTGTCCGGCTGGCCGGCGTCTTTTCGCAAATCGACGCTCTCGACCCGCGGCCGAACATCGCGGTGTTCTCGGAGACTGCACTCACCGGTTATTTCGTCGAAGGCGGAGTCCGCGACGTCGCGATGACCGCCGGCGAGCTCGCCCGCGACCTTCAGGCCCAGTACGTCTCCACGGTTACTACACCGCGCACCCTGGATGTGTGCATTGGGTTCTACGAGGTCTGGAACAACGCCTTCTATAATAGTGCGCTCTATGTGACGCTGGGAGGCAACGAGCCGCTGATCCGCCACGTGCATCGCAAGCTCTTCCTTCCTACCTACGGGCTGTTCGACGAGGAAAGGTTTGTCGATCGCGGCTTCGAGGTGCGGGCGTTCGACACCGATTACGGCCGCGCCGGCGTGCTGATCTGCGAGGACGCCTGGCACAGCCTCACCGGTACGGTTGCGGCGCTCGACGGCGCCACGATGATCTTCGTGGTTTCGGCGTCACCGGCGCGGGGCGTCTGGCCGCGCGAGGACGAAGGCCCCGTCCCGGCAAATCTCAAGCGCTGGGAGCGCCTCGCGCGCGACATCGCCGAGGAGCACGGTGTCTTCGTCGCGCTGGTGAATCTGGTCGGGAGCGAGGGTGGGAAAGCGTTCTCCGGTGGCTCGATCGTTTGCGGGCCGCACGGAGATGTTCGCGCGCGGGCTCCGTTGTGGGACGAGGCGCTGTTGACGATCTCGCTCGATCCGGAAGATCTGACCCGCGCCCGCTCCGACGCACCCCTGCTCACCGATTTGCAGACGATGATGCCCCACCTGATTCGCAACGTCGATCGGATCCAGGCGGGCGAGCGCGTCGACCTGAGCTACGACGATGTCCAGACCGATGCAGGGCCGCTCACTGCTCCCGGGCGCGTCGAGAAGAAAGCCAGTCCTCCGCGATCGGCGGATGCGAGCAGGAACGGCGCGGACCCGCTGCCCGTCGTGCACGCTGCGGGGGCGCGCACCGGCCCGCCGCCCGTGGAGATCGATCCCGTACTTACGACTGCGTGGCTGATCTCATTCCTTCGCGAGGAATTCGAGCGACGCGGATTCGAGAAAGCAGTAATCGGAGTTTCCGGCGGCGTGGACTCCGCTGTAACCGCTTACCTCACAACGAGGGCACTCGGCAAGGAGAACGTCGTAGCCATCCGCATGCCGTATCGGACCTCCAGCCCGGACTCGCTCGAGCACGCTCAACTGGTCATCGACGATCTCGGACTCGAGGCACGTACGATCGACATCTCGGCGGCGGTGGATGGCTACCTCGCGAATGAGCCCGACGCCGATCCGGCGCGGCGGGGCAACGTCATGGCGCGCGAGCGGATGATCGTCCTGTTCGATCAGTCGGCCAAATACCACGCACTGCCGGTCGGTACCGGCAACAAGACCGAGCGATTGGTTCAAGACCCAGGTGTGGCAGCTGGCGCGCTATCTGGGCGTTCCTGCGGTGATCGTCAACAAGCCCGCATCGGCTGACCTGATCGAAGGTCAGACGGATGAGGGCGATTTCGGAATCAGATACGCCGAGGCCGACGACATTCTCAACTGGCTGGTCAGCGGTTACAGCCCAACGGCGCTGGTCGACCGCGGCTTCGACGCGAAGAAAGTCGAGATCGTTCGCAAGCGACTCGCCGGCACGCACTGGAAGCGGAAGCTGCCAACCGTCGCCATGCTAAGTCAGACCGGCATCGGCGAGTCTTATCTCAGACCGGTCGATTACTGACCCGTCTGCGCCTGGCAGGATGCGCCGCTCAACGCAACCTTGGGTGGCAGCCTGAACTCGCAGGTCGAGACGACATTGTAACGCTGGTTGTATTCGCGCTCTGCAGCGCTGACGGCGTCGAGCCTGGCGAACAACGCGGCTGAGTCCGTGGTGGCGGCGCAGTAAACGAGATAGTAGCGGGGACCTCCGCAGGCACGCGATCCAACCGCAGCGGTTCGGCACTGGCCGACTGACGCACAACCATCGGTGTGCACGAGAGCTTTGGCCTGATCTTCCAGCGCGGTGATCTGCGCCCAATCTGCCTTCTGATCACCGGTGAAAACGATCTTGCCGCCTCCGGGCTCCGACGGGTTGCCTGGCACACCGGGAGCGCACGCCCCGAGTAGCGCTGTCAGAAACGCGGTTGCAAGGAGCTTGATCATCACGCTTCCACCTCGCTTAAGTGTCCCGGAACCTGGCGCAGAAAGCCGGCCATGGCGCCGGGGGTGACAACCGATAGCCGCCCCGGCGCGCTACCTGCTATTTTTGACGTTGCACGCCCGCCAGCCGGAGAAACATGGCCACCAGAACCATCCCCGACCGCAAATCAGCAGGATCGCCAAGCGCGCGACTGTCGCCCCAACAGCTGGTGGCAGCCTATCGGAACATGCTGTTGTCGCGGCGACTGGACGATAAAGAGGTACAGCTCAAGAACCAGAACAAGATTTTCTTTCAGATCTCCGGGGCCGGGCATGAAGCGGTGCTCACCGCGGCCGGGATGATCCTCAAACCTGCCTACGATTGGTTCTATACCTACTATCGCGACCGGGCGCTGTGTCTGGAGCTGGGCGTCACGCCCGCCGAGATGCTGTACGAGGCGGCCGGGGCAGCGATAGATCCGGCCTCGGGGGGGCGGCAGATGCCGAGCCACTGGGGCCACAAAGCCTACAACATCGTGTCGGCATCGTCGCCGACGGGCACCCAGTTTCTGCAGGGCGTAGGATCCGCCGAGGCGACGCTGCGTGCGAAGCAGCTCAACATCGCCGAGGGCTTCGAGAGTGACGAGGTCGTTTTCATTTCGACCGGTGAAGGCCAGACCAGCGAAGGTGAGTTCTGGGAATCACTGAACACGGCGACGAACCTGAAGCTGCCCGCGGTCTACCTGGTCGAAGACAACGGCTACGCGATCTCCGTCCCGGTGGAAGTCAATACAGCTGGTGGGAGCATCTCCAAGCTCGTTCGCTCGTTCCCGGGCCTGTACGTCGAGGAAGTCGACGGCTGCGATCTTCTCGCCAGCTACGATGCGATGCACCGCGCCGTGGATTACGCGCGGCAGCGGAAAGGACCGGCGCTCGTCCATGCCCACGTCATCCGTCCGTACTCACATTCCCTGTCGGATGACGAGAAGCTCTATCGGCCCGCTGATGAGCGTGCCGCGGATGCAGCGCGCGACCCGGTCACCCAGTTCCCGCAATGGCTGGTCAGTGAAGGTCATGCGACCGACGACGAGATAAAGCAGATCCAGAAGGAAGTGGATTCCATTGTGCTGGCTGCGACCGACGATGCGCTCGCGCAGCCGCAGCCCAGCCCGGACACCGTTTATTTCGGCGTCTATTCCCCCGATGTCGACCCGACCAGCGAGCAGTTCGACACCGAGGACGATCCGCAGTTCTCCGGCGATCCGACGACGATGGTGGATCTCCTCAACGCATGCATGCGCGACGAGATGCGCCGCGACCCGAAGATCCTCGTCTTCGGGCAGGACGTCGCCGACGTCTCGCGCGAGGAATACCTCGACAAGGTCAAAGGCAAGGGCGGAGTTTTCAAGGTTACGTGGCGGCTGCAGAAGGAGTTCGGCAGCGCCCGCGTGTACAACTCGCCGCTGGCTGAAGCAAACATCATCGGCCGCGCGATCGGGCTCGCAGTGCGAGGTTTCAAGCCCGTCGTCGAAGTGCAGTTCTTCGACTATATCTGGACGGCCTACATGCAGCTGCGGGACGAGCTGGCGACGATGCGCTGGAGATCGAACAACAACTTCGCCGCGCCGGTAGTCGTCCGCACGACTTATGGCGGTTACATCCGCGGCGCGATCTATCATTCGCAGACTGGCGCCTCGATCTTCACCCATTGCCCGGGGCTTCGGGTGGTTTGTCCGTCGTCCGCACTCGATGCCAACGGATTGCTGCGAACGGCGATCCGCTGCGAGGATCCAGTGCTTTTCCTCGAGCACAAGCATCTCTACCGCCAGACCTACAACAAATCCGCGTACCCCGGACCGAATTTCATGATTCCCTTCGGGAAAGCGAAGGTCGTCCGCGAAGGCAGTGACGTGACAGTAATCACCTACGGCGCAACCGTTCAGCGCGCGATTACCGCCGCCAACGCCGTCGCAGACGCCGGCATCTCGGTGGAAATCATCGACCTGCGCACGTTGAGCCCGTGGGATCGTGAGACGGTTTTCGCTTCGGTGAAGAAGAACTCACGGGTGATCGTGGCATACGAGGACTCGAAGTCGTGGGGAGTAGGCGCAGAGATCTCGGCATCGATCGCGGACGAGTGCTTCGCGTGGCTCGACGCGCCGGTGATGCGGGTCGCTTCGGAGGACACTTTCGTCGGTTACGCTCCGCGACTGGAGGATGCGATCCTGCCGCAAGTCGACGATTTCAAGCGCGCGTATGAGGAGATTGTGAAGTACTAGGCGGGACGCGGGCCTCGAGGGTGGCCCGCAACCTCTCGATCGCATCGAACGCCGTCGATAAACCAAAAGACAAGGGCTCTCACACGAGAGCCCTTGTTTGCTTCCGCTTCCTGCTTCCTTACTTCGGCGGAATCGCGGCGCCTGAATCGCCCTGCATGCCAGGCAGCGCGATCGCGGTATATCCGGCCGGCACGTCGAAGATTCCCGGTTTCGCGGCTACCCACTGAACCGAGGTGACTTCGGCCTCGGTGTTGGTCACCCGCGTCTGTCCCTGGGCGATCATGGTTGCCTTCGTAGATGCGCGCAGTGGCGTCGCCTTGGGCAGCTTGCTTTGCGCGAGCTTGAGCTTGTCAGCGAACTCTTTGCTCGAGCTACCGAACATCGCCGACATATCACTGCCGGTGAGAGTCGCGAAAGGATTGACTACGCCGGTCAGGTCGGTGGCGTAGTAATAGTCGGCGGTGGTGGAGATTTTGACCGTCTGCTCCTGACCCATCGCGGCGATGGTCATCGTCATGCCCGTTCCGACCCGGTAATGCGAGGTTGGGTGGCCGAGGATGCTCGGGCCGGCGCCGAGGTTATCGACGTTGGCCTGGGTGTCCGAGAACTTCATCGTCACCTGCCCGGACTGTTGTGCCATTGCCAGCATGTCCGACGGGCGGACGCGGAGATACCGGCTGGTCGCAGAGTCGAGGTAGGTGACTGTCTTGCCGGTGTCCGACAGGATCATGGTGATCTTGCCGCCGGCGCCGCCGAGCGGGCTTACCTGCGCGCCGGGCCCCTTGAGGTTGAGGTCCATGCGCATCTTGTCGCCGGATCCGATGGCGTGGCCCTGGATCACGCCGGTGTCGGGCATGCCGGAGATGGTGACGGTGGTGCGAAAATCCATCGCCAGGTTTTTGGTGGCGGTCTGGGCGCCGGCGTATGACAGCGGCGCGAGCGCCAGCACAGCGCCCGCAATGCGTGAAATGCGACTCATGCGAAGGTCCTGATTGTCTGGGTGGAAGCGGTGGGAGGAGGCAATTGAAGACGTCTTCTCCGTCGTTAGAGTAACCCGCCGGGCCGATTTAGTGCCCCGTTCGCGGCCATTTGACCGACGCGATGATCGACGTTCCAAGCACCGCCGCGACGACTCCGAGCGAAGCGAGTATCGGGATGTGAAAAACCTGCTCGAGGAGCATCTTCGCCCCAATGAAGATGAGCACCACTGACAGGCCGAGTTTCAGGTACACGAACTTGTCCACGACGTTGGCGAGCAGAAAATAGAGCGCACGCAGGCCGAGCACGGCGCAGATGTTGGATGTATAAACGATGAATGGATCGCGGGTGACGGCGAAGATCGCGGGGATGGAATCAGTGGCGAAAATCACGTCGGTGGTATCGACGATGAGCAACACGATGAAGAGGGGTGTTGCCGCGGTCCTCATTCTTCCAGCGGAGTCCCGCTCCCGCACGAAGAAGTTCTTGCCGTGATAATCGCTCGTTACGGGCATGAGCCGACGCGACAGTCGCAGCACCGGATCGCGCTGGGGATCGTAGGCCACCGCGTCCTTTTGGAGCGCCATCCTCAATCCGGTCACCACCAGGAACGCGCCGAAGATGTAGAGCGTCCACGCGAATCGGCTGACGAGGGCCGAGCCCGCGACGATCATTACCCCACGGAGAACCAGAGCGCCGATGATGCCCCAGAACAGCACCCGATGCTGGTACTTCGCGGGTACCCCGAAGTAGGAGAAGATCAGGACGAAGACAAAAATGTTGTCGACGGAGAGCGCGTATTCGATCAGGTAGCCGGTGAGGAACTCGAGACCCGACTGTTTCCCCATCGTCCGGTAAATCGCGAACGCGAAGGAAAGGGAGAGCGCGACCCAGACTCCACTCCAGATGCCGGATTCCTTGAGCGAGACTTTTTCCGACTTGCGGTGCAGAACACCGAGATCGAGCGCGAGGATCGCAAGAACGACGACGTTGAAGCCAACCCATCCCCAGATGGAATTCACCGGCCATCCTTCGCGGATGGAACGGTGCGCCTACCGGCGCTCAAGCGCGTCGCGAACGTCGAGAAGGATCTCGAAGTACAGCTGCTCCCGACGGTATGCGAAATCGAGGGTCGCCATCTGGGATTGGTCGCCGCTGGCCTTGGCCCGCTCGAATGCTTCGCGGTACATCTCGTCGAGGTTGTTGAGAATGGTGCTGCGCGAGCGTGACATTGAGTTCTCCGGACTCGTGTTGCGATTGTCCAACGACGTGAGACCGGCGATGCGCTCGAGTGCGGTCTCGGGATCTTCGTTCTCGAAGATCAGCTTCTTCGCTGCTCCGAGCGCGAGCCTGCGCGGGTTGAATGGTGATGGTGTCACTGTGACTGCAGCCGGTTGCTCTGAAAGTTAAAGCGGAAGAGGGAGCTAAAGCTAACCTCGGCGCCGCACGCGACAGCAATAAAAAAAGGACGGAGGCCGGTTCTGCCTCCGTCCTTTCTCAGCCCGATCGAATCCTACCGGTTGCTGCTGGAGCCGTCGCTGCCACTCGAGCCGCTGCTGCCGCCGCGGTTGGAGCTGCCACTGGAGGAACTTCCGCCCGACGAGCCGCTAGAGGAGCCGCTCATGCCGCTGTTGCCCGAGTTGCTACTGCTGCCGCGGGAGCCCGAGCTGCTGGAGCCTCCGAGATCGTCGCCAAAGCCGCTGCCCGAGCTGCTGCTGCCGGAGCTGCGAGTATTGCCACGGGTGTTGCCCGGATTTTTCTCATGCTTGCTGTCGAGGTTTTTGTCTTGCGCCATAAATCCTCCTGTTTGGGAGGCCTAACAAACGCATGACGTATGCCCTCCGGGAGCTGTAGAGCGGGGAAAACCCGCTTCCGATTTCGCCCGAACAAACACAAAAAAAGGGAGAGCGAAGAGCTCTCCCTTTTTGTTAACCGATCCCAGCTCTACCGTCCGCGGCCCCGTGATCCGCCAGCGCTCGAGCGCCCGGACTTCCGGTCGCCGCGGTCTCCTTCTCCACGCTTGGCAGAGTTCTTCGCGGATTTTTTGCGATCGCGACTCAGCGAACGACGTACATCGTCGCTTTCACTGAATTGACCGCTCGCGTTTCGGCGCACGTATCGTTTATCGCCTTCGTTTGGTTCGATCAGTTCACGTGGCATTGTCAGTTCCCTCATCACAGAATGTGCTTGCAGAAATTGCATTCACCGTGCCCGTTCACAGCCGGTGGAACACCGCGTCCTCGACGGGTCGGTTCTGCTTGAGGTGTTCGACGACGATGCGCTCGAGTAATTCGGGTGTCACCCCGGCGTACCATATTCCGTCGGGGTAGACCACCACGATGGGGCCGTTGCTGCAGACGCCGAGGCAGGGGGTTTCACCGCGCTTCACCCGGTCGGGGCCGAAGAGTAGGCCCTCGCGCTGAAGCAGATCCGCGAGCAACGTGTAAAGCTCCTCGCCACGCCGGTCGGGAGAACAGAATCCGCCCGTGCAGACGAGAACGTGTCGCGAGTACGGCGCCATTACCGGCAATTGCCTGTCGCTCATCGAGCAAAGATAAGCGCCACGCGGGATCGCACTTGCACGCAATCGTGCGGCCGCTGATTATGCTTCAGGCTCTCCATCTGCGGAGCGAACATGGCGGCAACGATCACAGGCGGCGCAACGGCCGTCGATCCGGCAATCGCCGGAAAGAACTACGTCCATCCGGAAGTCCTCGTCAGCACCAACTGGCTCGCCGAGCATCTCGACGATCCGAATCTTCGGATAATCGAGAGTGACGAAGACGTGCTCCTTTATGACACGGGCCACATCCCCGGCGCCCAGAAAGTCGATTGGCACCTGGACCTTAATGATCCAGTCGTGCGCGACTACGTGTCGTCGGAGCAATTCGAGAAGCTGCTCCGCGAGAAGGGAATCGACGAAGACACCACCGTAGTTTTTTACGGTGACAAGAACAACTGGTGGGCAACCTACGCGTTCTGGGTATTTCAGCTATTCGGATTCACCAACGCGAAGCTCCTCGACGGTGGGCGGATCAAATGGGAGCAGGAAGGCCGGCCGTTCAATACCGAGGTCCCGCGTTTCCCCAAAACGAGTTACAAAGCGCCCAGGCGATCCGACGAGAAGATCCGCGCCTTCTTCCATCAGGTGCGTGATCACGCGGATGCCGGAAAGCCGCTCATCGACGTGCGATCACCAGAGGAGTTCACCGGCCAACGCACGCACATGCCCGATTATCCGCAGGAGGGTACCCTGCGGGGCGGACACATCGCCGGTGCGAAGAGCGTCCCCTGGGCGCGCGCCGCAAATTCCGACGGCAGCTTCAAGGACGCAGCATCACTGCGAGGGATCTACGAGCAGGAGAAGGGTCTCAAAAAGAGCGATGACATCGTCGCGTACTGTCGCATCGGTGAGCGCTCGTCCCATACGTGGTTCGTCCTCACCTATCTGCTCGGCTACGACCGGGTCAGGAACTACGACGGGAGCTGGACCGAGTGGGGGAACGCCGTGCGCGCACCGATCGAGAAAGGCCCCGAAAAGTGACGGCGCCTTCACCGGTAGTTGCGCCCCCCAAGCCATCTCGAATCCACGTCGACTGGGTGGGCGCCCATCGCTTCGACGCGGGCCGGCCCGATGGCCCAACGGCGCGTATCGACGGTGAAGGCGAGACAGGGCAGAGTCCCCCCGAGACTTTGCTCACCGCTCTCGCGACCTGTGTCTCGTACGACGTGATCGACATCCTGGCGAAGCAGCGGACGCCGCTCGAGTCCTTGTCGATCGACGTCGTCGGCGAGCGCGTAGCGACTGTTCCGCGACGGTACAAGCACATCACGCTCAATTTTCGGATGGCAGGCAAGGGAATCGAGGAAGCCCAGGCACTGCGGGCGATCGAGCTTTCGACGAACAAGTACTGCTCGGTGAGGGAGACGCTGCGGCCGGATCTCGAGATCGACTGGACGGTGGAGCTTACGCGCTAGGGCCTTCGGCGCTGCGCGGCGGAGTAGGGCGCCCACTTCCTCTCCGACTGTTCGATCTCTTCCCTTAGCCTCAGGTAGCTGTCATACCGTTCACCGCTGATCTCTCCCGCGCTGACGGCCTCCCGGACCGCACAACCCGGCTCGACCCGGTGGGTGCAGTTCCCGAACTTGCATTTCGGAATGTGCGCGCGGAATTCGCGGAAGCACTCATCGAGGTGGTCGGAGGACAGACCCCACATCCCGACTTCGCGCAGGCCCGGTGTGTCGACCACAAATCCGGCATCGGGCAGCGGATGCATTAGCGCACCGACGGTGGTGTGCCGGCCCTTGTTGACCGACTCGCTGATCTCGCCAACGCGGAGATCCAGGCCCGGATACATCGCGTTCATGAGAGAGGATTTGCCTACGCCGGACGGCCCGGTGAGGACCGATGTCTTGCCCGACAATTGATCGTGGAGATCCTCCAGGCCGATCCGCTGCTTCACGCTGGTGAAATGCACGGCGTAGCCGGCCGCGACGTAAGCGGCGAAATCCCGTTCCGCGGCATCGCGCTCGACCAGCTCCACCTTATTGATCACCACACGCGCGTCCAGTGAGTTCGCCTCGGCGATCACCAGAAAGCGGTCGAGCATCCGGCGGTGTGGCTCCGGTTTCGCAGCCGCGAAGACGACCACGACCTGATCGACGTTGGCCGCGACGATGCGCTCGCCCTGCCCTTCTCCGGGCGCGCGCCGCGCAAGCTGTGAATGCCGCGGCAAAATCTCGGTGATGGTCCAGGCAGCGCCGCGCTGATCGATCTCGAGAACCACGTGATCCCCGACCGCGAGCTTGCGGGCCTCTTCCCGATCCAGCTTGAGCCGGCCACGCAGGGATGCCTCGTGAACCTCGCCCGATTCGGCGCGAACGTGCCAGACACCTCCCGTTCCCCGCAGCACGATCCCTTTTTTCTGGCTCAACTGCTACCCTCGCGACGCATCGCGTCCCACCATTTCAGGGACTGCGCGTGGCGCGCCTTGATCAGAGCGTCGAGCCTGGTCTTCACCTCGTTCAGCAGCATGGCACCGACAGCTCGCCGAGCATCTTCCTCGCTCGCCGCGAACGAAAGGAACTCGGTCTCCAGATGGCCACTCGCTACGGGATCGCCGTGGCCCCAGCGAACGAACAACAGGTACGCCGCGAATGGGTTGTCCTTGTCTCCGCTTTCGTCGGTTACGATTTCGACGCTATAGGATGCGCCATCGCTGCCCTCGAACGCCGCGGGTCGGTCGTGGACTGCCATGTACCCGCCGATCGTGTTGGGATCGCCCTTCGAGTGATCGGGAGGTATGAATCGGCCCATATTCAGCGGCCGCGCCGGCCGACCATTTCCTTGAACAGATTTCCCGTCAGGAATGCCACGTTCGCCGGTCGCTCCGCCAGCCGGCGCATCAGGTACGGATACCACTGCGTCCCGAAAGGAACGTACACGCGCATCCGATAGCCTTCGCGAACCAGCTTGTCCTGCAGATCGCGGCGCACACCGTAGAGCATCTGGAACTCGAAGCGATCCGCCGGGATGTCGTTGGTCCTGACGAAGCGCTTCGCTTCGCGAATGATGGTCTCATCGTGGGTGGCGATGCCCGGATAGTTGCCTTTGGCGATCAGCTCCTGCATGCAGCGTAAATAGTTCTTATCGACGTCCTTC
>Ga0310811_10001065_pt1 | contig 35339 bp, 36 predicted proteins | sample YCmetagenome_FD_207642 | JGI IMG/M metagenome (GOLD analysis project Ga0310811, IMG submission 207642) | Soil microbial communities from experimental microcosm in Duke University, North Carolina, United States - YC | ecosystem: Engineered > Artificial ecosystem > Soil microcosm > Unclassified ... | reverse complement strand
ATATCGGAAATGATCAGCGCATCCACGCCGGCGGGATGCAGAACGGACTGCACCGATGGTGTTTGCGGCTGCTGGCGACAAGCCGACAGCGACGTTGCCGCCAGCACCAGACATGCGCAAGACCGGCACGATCGGCGGGCGCGCATCATTTCAATGTGTGGAGATAAGCGGCCATGTCGCGCGCGTCGTCCTGCGACACGCCCATGTCCGGCATCGTGGTATGCGGCACTAGCGCGCGCGGATCGGCAATCCATCGCTGCAGGTGGTCGGCATCGTTCGGAACATGCCCGGCGATGTAACTGCGCCGGCCGAATTTTTCCAACGACGGACCGGCGCCGCCACGCGCATCCTCCACACCGGGAATCGCATGACACGCGCCGCATTGATATTGGGCCAGCAAGCGTTGCCCTTTTGCAATGTCGTTCGCTAACGCCGGTATGTTCGCGCCGAATGTCAGCGCCAAGGCCAACACGCATTGCGTGCGATGCGGTACGGTTTGCGTGGCATGCATCGATTCGTCTCCGAAAACGCACCGCGGCGCGACTGGTGCCTGAGCTTTACGACGAACGCGCGCAGCAGTAGTTCCGGACGATCGTGCGCTTTATACGGATGCCAACCAAAATCAACGGATGAACTTTGGCAAGCGCCGCTGCCTAACAAGAATCCAACCGGCAATCGGTGCTCAACCGTATGGCACAAACCCGTCTCGTCATTCGAACCGTTGCGATCACCTTGTGCGCGCTTGCCTTCGGCGGCGCGCTCACCGCCTATGCATTCATGATGACCGGCTTCTACAACGTCAGTGCAACGAAACAGCATTTGCAGCCGGTGTATTCGTTTCTCGAAACCGGCATGCACCGGTCGGTGCGGTTTCATGCGCGCAATGTCCATGTTCCGCCACTTGATGAAGGGATGGTCCGTCAAGGTGCGCGGCTTTACGCCACGCATTGTGTGACCTGCCACGGCGCACCCGGTGTTGCGCCTGCCGGCATCGGCATGTCGATGCAACCGGTGCCCGGCCCGCTGGTCGATGCGCGAGGCAAGTGGCAGGATCGCGAGTTGTACTGGATCGTACGCCACGGCATCAAGATGAGCGGCATGCCGGCGTGGGAGTTCCGTCTGGCGGACGACGAAATCTGGCAACTGGTCGCCTTTGTCAGACAACTGCCCGACATGTCGCCAGCAGATTATGCGCATCAGGTGCGGGAGCAGCCGCAATGAAGGCGTCGCTGCGCACGGCCCTGCTCGTCAGTTGCATGCTGAGCGCGTGCAGCGAACGCGCACCCGACAAGCAAGTTGGCGTGCAGACTGGCGATCCCGTACGCGGACGTATCGCGCTGACGCAGTACGCCTGCCATGCCTGCCATGTAATCCCGGGCATTACCGGCTCGGATGTCTATGTCGGTCCGCCGCTCGCCGGCCTCGCCAGCCGGACTATGATCGCCGGCGATATTCCGAACACGCCTAAAAACCTGCTCGCCTGGATACGCGACCCGCACTCGCTGGACCCGGCGACTGCCATGCCGAACATGGGTGTGCGCGAACAGGACGCGCGTGACATGGCGGCCTATTTGTCTACCCTGAAGTGAGCCGGGCTATTCAGTGCATGGTCGGCCTAGCGCAACAGGACCGCATTCTGCTGCTGCAAGGAAGCGATCTCATTCTCCCCGTAGCCCAGTGACAGCAGCACTTCGCGCGTGTGTTCGCCCAGCATCGGCGGCGGCAGCGAACTGCCGCGCTCTTCCGAAAAATGAATTGGCAGACCGAGTCCGGTGACATCGCCGGCGACGGGGTGCTGCATCTGCACTGTCATGCCGCGCGCAGCGGTCTGCTCATGCGCCAGCGCCTGTGCGATGTCGAGCACGGGACCGGCCGGCAAACCGGCGGCGTCAAATTGTTCCAGCCAGTACGCGGTACTTTGTGTGCGCAAGCGTTCAGTCAATAACTGAACCAGCGCATCGCGGTTCGTCATGCGGTCGGCATTGCTGCGAAAGCGCGGGTCATCGGCCAGCGCCGGCATCCGCAGCACTTCGAGCAGCCGCTCATAATTATTCTGGTTGGCGGCGCCGACATTGATCCAGCCGTCGCTGGTCGGAAAGGCTTGATAAGGCGCGCTGGTGGAATTGGCCGATCCCATCTTAGGCAGGATAGTGCCGTCGGCGAAATAGTTGGCGGCCGGCCAGTACATCTGCTGCAGGCTGGCCTCGAACAGCGAGGTATCGACGATCTGTCCCTGGCCAGTGCGCAGCTTGCTGGCGTAGGCAGCTGCGATGCCGAGCGCGGCGAGGATGCCCGCGTTGATGTCGGCCACCGGCGAGCCAGCCTTGACCGGCGGCCGCCCTTCTTCGCCGGTCATGCTCATCATGCCGCTCATGCCTTGTGCGATCAGGTCGAAGCCGCCCTTGTCGGCATACGGGCCACTGCGGCCGAATCCAGAGATCGAACAGTAGATCAGGCCCGGGTTCAAGGTTTTCAGCGCCTCGTAACCGAGGCCGAATTTTTCCATGGTGCCGGCGCGGTAGTTTTCCAGCACGGCGTCGGCGTCGAGCAGCAAACGCCGCAGTACCTCGCGGCCGCCCTCGGTTTTCAGATTCAATGCGATGCCGCGTTTGTTGCGGTTGACGATCATGAAGGAGGCCGATTCGCCGCACGGCAGTATCGGCGCGAAACGCCGCGAGTCGTCGCCGTCAGGCGTCTTTTCCACCTTGATCACATCGGCGCCCATGTCGGCCAGCATCATGCCGCAGATGGGACCGGACATGATGTGAGCCAACTCGATGATGCGCATACCTGCCAGCGGTCCCGCCATGTTCAGCTCCTTGTCATTGTCTACTCGTGAAACTCAGCGGCCAGTCCACGCAGGGCGCTGCTTGTCGAGAAATGCCTGGATGCCAATGCGGAAATCCTCGCTGCCGTAGCAACTGCGAACCAGATCCTGGCCATCCGGCACACCGGCCTGCGTCAGACGGGCGATCGCTTCTTTCGATGCGCGCATCGTAAGCGGCGCATGCGATCTCAGCTTTTGAACAAGCGCCACCGCTACCGCATCGATGCCGGCAGCTTCCACCACGTCGACCAGATAGCCGGCGGCGAGCAATTCTTCCGCGCCCAGGGTTTCCGCCAGCAGCAGTAATCGTTTGGTCCGCGGCACGCCGAGCGCGGCGACGATGCGTGCAGTATTGGCAATTGAAATGCAGTTGCCCAGCGTGCGTGCGATCGGAATGCCGAAGCGCGCATCCGGTGTGGCGATGCGGAAATCGCAGGCGGTCGCGATCGCCATGCCGCCCCCGACTGCCCAGCCCTCGACGATCGCGAGCGTCGGCATTGGCAGGCTTTCGATCTGGGCGATGCGCTGATCGACGATGCGTTCGTAGGCGATGCCATCCTCACCGCTGTGGAAGGCGAGAAACTGCGCGATGTCTGTGCCGGCGACAAATGCGGCCCCGCCCGCGCCGCGAAAAGTGGCAACACGGATCGCGGGATCCTTGCGAAGCTGTTCGCAAATCGCCGCCAGCTCTTCATACATGGACCATGTCATCGCGTTGCGCGCGTGGGGCCTGTCGAACACCACCGACGCGATGCCGTCTTCGATGGAAAGGCTTACCTTCCCTGCCTGTTCATGTTCCGTTTCCGTCATGCCCGCTCCTGCAGTTAAGTGCCGGTCGATTGCGTTACTGGCTCAGGCCGCGCGCATCGATTTCCCAGATGTCTTCCACCTTGTGGCCCCTGAAACAGATGTATTGCTGATAAAGATTGACGGTTGGATCGCAATGGCCAGGCACCAGCAGCAGTTGGTCGCCGAGCCGCTCCTGCAGGCCGCCCGCGGCGATCTTCAGCATGCCGTGTTCGTCATTGGCAGCGACGTATTGCAGCACGTCCTCGTACTGGCCAGGCTTGACCAGCGGCAGGCCGGAATCGACCGCGACGCCCTTCAGGCCGACATCGCACACCGCCATTCCGGGTTTGGCGGTGCTCATGATGGTCGATGCGATGTACAGGCTTTGGCGTGAACGCCATTCGCCAGGCCATTCGTTTCGGCCGTAGTGGCCATCCATGAAGATGTAGGAGCCGGGCTGTAGTTCCGTGTAGACGCCGGTGCGCATGTCGAATTCGACGGTGCCGGTGCCGCCGCCGGTCACGACCGGACAGGGAACGCCGAGCGCATCCAGATAGGCAACATACTGCGCCGCCTTTTCCGCCGCGACATCGGCCGCCACGCGCCGCTGCTCCCAGCTCGCCACGTGCTGGATGCCGCCGTGATAAGCCTGCAGACCGCCAAAACGCAGACGGTCGTAGCGCGCAATCCGCTCGACGAGCACCAGCAGGTCGCGCGTGCTGGCGACGCCGCATCGGCCCTGACCGATATCCACCTCAGGCAGAAGGGTAAGGAAGACATTGGCATCCGCGGCGGCCTTGCCGAGCGCATCGACCTGCGCGCTGTGATCGACACAGATGCTGATACGCGCCTGGTGCGCAAGATCCATTGCCATCTCTATCTTGCGCGGGCCGACCACTTCATTGCTGATATGGATATTGCGGATGCCCGCTGAAATGAATGGATAGGCTTCGCTCAGTTTCTGGCAGCAGATGCCCACCGCGCCGGCGTCTACCTGATGCCTGGCGATAGTGCTGGATTTATGCGCCTTTGCATGCGGCCGCAAGGCTACGGCATGACGTTGCGCCAGCGCAGCCATGGCGGCGACGTTCGCATCGAACGCGTCAAGATCGATCAACAACGCCGGCGTACTGACCGCGGCTAGCGGGTCGCCGATTCGTGCGACAGGAGGGGCCTTGATGCGCGACATAGTCATGTCTCTCTCCTCGTTGACATTTTTTCCAAAGTGTATATTGTATTCAATATTCTAAATTAAGGACTTGGGATCTCAGGTATTTGCACACTATTTCTTAAAAGAAATTTTTTAGAAGCCACAGTTCAGCATGCGGCCATGCGGGCGCGACTGATGCATTTGGAATGTCAACAGGGCTGCGGCCCATATAACGGAGACAGCATCATGGAAAAAAAGCGGATTCAACAACCCATCAAAATCGCGCTCGCCGTCGCGGGCCTGTGTAGCGCGCTCAGCGCCTATGCGTGGGAACCGACCAAGCCAGTCGAGCTGGTGGTGCCATTCAGCGCTGGCGGCGCTTCCGACCAGATGGCGCGCTCGATCCAGGGCATCATCGCCAAATACAATTTCATGAAGCAGCCGATCATCGTGACCAACAAGTCGGGCGCCAGCGGTGCCGAAGGCTTGCTGGACATGAAAGCCTCGCCAGGTGATCCGAACAAGATCATCGTCTCGTCCTCTTCCATTTACACCACGCCGCTGGCAACCGGCCTGCCGTTCAGCTGGCACGACCTGACCCCGGTCGCGGTGATCGCACAGGATGCATTCGCGTTGTGGACCAATGCTGACGCCGGCTACAAGACGCCAAACGACTATCTGACTGCAGTGAAAAAGCAGCCGGACACCTTCAAGATGGGCGGTACCAGTTCCAAGCGTGAAGATCACATGATCACGATGATGATCCAGAAGCAGACCGGCGCGAAATTCCTGTACATCCCGTACAAGGGCGGCGGCGAAGCAGCAACCCAGCTGTCGGGCAAGCACATCGACTCCGATACCAACAATCCGTCTGAATCGGTTTCGCAATGGCGCGCCGGCCAGCAAACCCCGCTGTGCGTGTTCTCCGAGAAGCGCATTTCCTATACCGCCAAGGTAACAGCGACCCAGGCCTGGTCCGATATTCCGACCTGCAAGGAGCAAGGGTTGGACGTCAGCTACGAGATGATCCGCATCTTCATGCTGCCGGGCGGCGTCACGCCAGACCAGACCAAGTTCTATGTCGACCTGCTGCGCAAGGTGACGCAGACGCCGGAGTGGAAGGCTTATCTGGAAAAGAATGCGCTGAAAGGCGAATTCCTGACGGGCAAGGAACTGAACGACTTCCTGGTCAAGGATGAGCAGAAGCACAAGGAAATCATGAAGGACGCCGGTTTCCTCGTGACGAAATAATCCACCCCTGACACAGCGGCCGCGCGGCCGCTGTGTCGCATCATGGACACGCGACTATGAATTCTCCCGAATCCAGCGGTGAAGAGAAGGCACAATCGCCCGCGCTTTTCACCGTCCGTACCGCAGAAATTGTTGTAGCCCTTGCTCTCGCCATTGGTGCCCTGATTGTCAGCTGGAGCAATTACCAGCTCGGCGCCGGCTGGAACTCCTATGGTCCCGACGCCGGTTATTTTCCGTTCCGCCTCAGTGTCGTGGTCTTTCTCGCCAGTTGCGTCGTGCTGGTGAACGCGATCCGTCACAACGATCGCTCGCCTTTCGTCCAAAGGGACCAGGCGCGGCTGGTAGCGGTGATTCTGATCCCGCTGATCTTCTATGTGTTCGGCATCGCTTACCTCGGCATTTATGTAGCGTCAGCCATTTTCATTGCCGCCTTCATGCGCTTCCTCGGCAAATTCCCGTGGTGGAAATCTGCCGTGGTGGGCATCTGCGTGATGCTCGCGTTTTTTTACATCTTTGAAATTCAGTTCAAGGTGCCGCTTCCGAAGGGGCCGCTCGAAAACTGGCTCGGATACTAAGGAGCGGTCATGGAAGATCTCAATGCACTAATGCAAGGCTTCGGCCATGTGCTCGGCTGGCAGAACATCGGCCTGATGCTGATCGGCATTCTGCTCGGCATCGTGGTCGGCGTGCTGCCCGGCCTGGGCGGCCCGAACGGCGTCGCGATCCTGTTGCCGCTGACGTTCTCGATGAATCCGACTTCGGCCATCATCATGCTGTCGTGCATTTACTGGGGTGCCCTGTTCGGCGGTGCGATCACTTCGATCCTGTTCAATATTCCTGGCGAGGCGTGGTCGGTGGCGACTACCTTCGATGGTTATCCGCTGGCGCAGCAGGGGCGCGCCGGCGAGGCATTGACCAGCGCATTTACCGGTTCCTGCATCGGCGCACTGGTGGGTGTGATCATCATCACCTTCCTTGCGCCGCTGGTGGCCAAGTTTGCATTGCGCTTTGGCCCGCCGGAATTTTTTGCTGTCTACTTCCTCACCTTCTGCAGCTTCATCGGCATGGGCAAGGAGCCGAAAGCCAAGATCCTGATCGCGATGTGCATCGGCTTCCTGCTGGCTGCGGTCGGCATGGATACGGTATCGGGCCAGTTGCGCATGACCTTCGGCTCTACCCAGCTGCTGCGCGGCTTCGATTTCCTGGTGGCGGTGATCGGCCTGTTCGGCGTCAGTGAAATTCTGCTGACGATGGAAGAAGGGCTGGCGTTCAAAGGCAAGAAGGCGGCGATCGACCTGAAGGTGGTCTTCAAGACCTGGGCCATGCTGCCGCGTTACTGGGTGACCCTGCTGCGCTCGTCAATCATCGGTTGCTGGCTCGGCATTACGCCGGGCGGTGCTACCGCCGCTTCGTTCATGGGTTACGGCATGGCGAAAAAGCTGTCGCGTAATCCCGACGGCTTCGGCAAAGGCGCGATCGAAGGCGTGTTGGCGCCGGAAACCGCAGCGCATGCGGCCGGTACCAGCGCGTTGCTGCCGATGTTGGCGCTCGGTATTCCAGGCTCCGCCACGGCTGCCGTGCTGCTGGGCGGGTTGATGATCTGGGGCCTGCAACCGGGACCGATGCTGTTCATCGAGCAGAAGGATTTTGTCTGGAGCCTGATCGCCAGCATGTATCTCGGCAATATCGCCGGCCTGCTGGTGGTGCTGTCGACGGTGCCGCTGTTTGCCGCAATCCTGCGCATTCCATTCTCGATCATCGCACCGGCCATCATGGTGGTGTGTGCGATCGGCGCCTTCACGGTGCATAACGCACAGTTCGACATCTGGCTAATGGTGGCCTTCGGCGTGATCGGCTATATCTTCAAGAAGCTGCAGTATCCGCTGGCGCCGATGGTGCTGGCGCTGGTATTGGGCGACCGCGCGGAAGATGCGTTCCGGCAGACGATGGTCGGCTCCAAGGGCGCACTGAGCGTGTTCTTCAGCAATGGACTGGTCGGCACGATCATGGTGCTGGCATTGATCACGCTGCTGTGGCCGCTCGTCAGTGCCGTGATGAACGGCTTACGCCATCGCGCCACTTTGCGCTCCTCGACACAAACAAGCTGAATCGAACGGCGCAACAAAAAAGGCTGGAGCATTGCTCCAGCCTTTTTTATTTCTTGCTGCTTGCCGCTATCGCGACGCGGCGATTTTCTCGTTTCCCGTTTCCTCGCCCGCCTCCCGCAGCACCGCCATCACGGAGTCACGCTTGTCCAGCAAATGCTGGCGCAAGATAGCGGCCAGTTTTTTGCCATCGCGCGTTTCGAGCGCCTTGATCATTTCCTCATGCTCCTTGATGGCACGATCCCATTTCTCTTCCTTGAAGTTAGATTTGAAACGCAACGCCAGCAAGCGCCGGTTCATCGACAGGTAAATTTGCCGCAGCACCGAGTTGCGCGCTGCTTCATTGATCTTGTTGTGTATGGTCTGGTTGCGGCTGTAGTAGCCGGGCAGGTCGTGCTGTGCACGGCAAACCAGCATCTCGTCATGCAGGACCTGGATCGCTGCAATTTCCGGTGGCGAAATGCGCTCGGCGGCGAGTTCGCCTGACAAGGCCTCGAGGCCGCTCATCAACTCGAAAGCTTCCCAGATTTCGGTGTCGCTCATCTTGGACACGAAGGCACCGCGATTCGGTACGATCTCGATCAGGCCTTCGGAAGCCAGTACCTTCATCGCTTCCCTCAGCGGCGTGCGCGAAATACCCAGGCGCTCGCACACTTCCCTTTCGTTCAGCTTCACGCCGGGCGCCAGCACACCCTCAATGATCAGATTCTGCAGATGTTCCACTACCGCATCGTGCAGGCGTTGCCGTTCGACCCGTGGTAATTCGGGGCCGTTATTTTTTTCATTTGTGACAAATGTATTTTGCATACTAAGCCCGTAAAAGTTGGCTTATTTTAATCCAAAGTGTTTCTTCCAAGCCGGCAAAAGCCGTCTTCCTCTTCGTGCTTCTGACTACAGGCAGCAAACTCCCCCCACCAAACAAAGTGCAACAGATTGCGCTCGGGATCGCTTTACTATTGTAAATCGCTCTGCTAAAGTATTTTGTATGCAAAATTCAATAGTGTAGTTTTTAGGAGAATTCCCCATGTTGAAACTCGACTTTCATCCGGCTGGCCGTCACTTCCTGCAGATTCCCGGCCCCAGCCCGGTGCCTGACCGCATTCTCCGCGCGATGAGTTACCCGACCATCGACCACCGCGGCCCGGAATTCGGCGCGCTCGGCCTGAAAGTCCTGTCCGGCATCAAGAAGATCTTCAAGACCACGCAGCCTGTCATCATCTACCCGGCATCCGGCACCGGCGCCTGGGAAGCCGCGCTGTCGAACACGATGAGTCCCGGCGATACGGTGTTGATGTATGAGACCGGCCATTTCGCCACGCTGTGGAAAAAAATGGCGGAAGCGCTCGGACTTAAGCCCGAATTCATCGGCCTGCCCGGCATCGAAGGCTGGCGCCGCGGTGTGCAGGCCGACATGATCGAGGCGCGCCTGCGCGCCGACACCGGCCATGTGATCAAGGCGGTCTGCGTCGTGCATAACGAAACCTCGACCGGCGTTACCTCCAATATCGCCGCCGTACGCAAGGCGATCGACGCCGCCGGCCATCCGGCGCTACTGCTGGTCGACACCATTTCCGGCCTGGCATCAGCGGATTACCGGCACGACGAATGGGGCGTCGACGTCACCGTTTCCGGTTCGCAGAAAGGCTTGATGCTGCCGCCGGGCATCAGCTTCAACGCGGTATCGCAAAAAGCCATCGCCGCCAGCAAGACCGCCAAGCTGCCGCGCTCGTTTTGGGCCTGGGACGAAATCATCGAGATGAACAAGACAGGTTACTGGCCGTACACGCCGAACACCAACCTGCTGTACGGTTTGTCGGAAGCGCTCGAAATGATTCTGGACGAAGGTCTGGACAATGTATTTGCGCGCCACCAGCGCCTCGCTGCCGCCTGCCGCCTGGCGGTCGAAGCCTGGGGCCTGGAAATCCAGTGCGCCGATCCGGCCGTATATTCGCCGGTGCTGACGGGGGTGATGACGCCGGAAGGGATCGATGCCGACCAAGTACGCAAACTGATCTATGAACGCTTCAACATGTCGCTCGGCACCGGCCTCGGCAAGATGAAAGGCCGCATGTTCCGTATTGGCCACCTCGGCGAGGCGAACGACCTGACGCTGATGGCGACCTTGGCCGGTTGTGAAATGGGCCTGCGACTCGCCGGTATCAAGTTGACGCACAGTGGTGTTGCAGCGGCGATGGATTATCTGGCTGATCAAAAAGTGCCTGCGCTGAAGATCGCAGCCGCCGCCTGAGCGAGCACATGTCCAGGCAGCCGCCCGTTCATTCGTCCAATACGCCGCTCGGAACGCTGCTGATGCAGGCATACCGCTCGGGCACGGCCGCGGTGATTCCGCCCGAGGTCGAGCCGGTTGATGCCAATGCTGCGTACGCCGTGCAGCGCGAAATCCTGTCGCGCCGCAAGGAGCCCGCCGGCGGCTGGAAAGTCGGTGCGCCATCGTCGCAAGCGGGCATACGCGGCACGCCGCTGCCGGCGGATGGCGTGATGCACGATCCGGCCTATTTGAAACTGCATCGTTACCGCGCGCCCGGCCTCGAGCTGGAAATCGGCTTTGCGTTTTCGCGCGATTTCGCACCGCGCGAACAGGCATACAGCGACGACGAAGTGCTAGCCAGTCTGGCGGAGATGTGCGCGACCATCGAAGTGGTGGCCAGCCGCCTGGCCGGCTGGCCGAAGCCGAACGTCAGTCCGCTGACGCAGCTTGCCGATCTGCAGAATCACGGCGCATTGGTGGTAGGCGAGATGGTGCCGTATGACGCCAGCTTTCCCTTCCTCGGCGCGGAGATCGACTTGCGCATGGATCAGCACAGCATTTTTAGCGGCACCGGCCGCAATCCGGCGGGCGATCCGCGACGGCTGTTGCCATGGATGGTGAATCATTGCCGCATGCAGGGCTGGACCTTGCGCGCGGGCGACGTAGTGACCACCGGATCCTATACCGGCATGTATTTTCCCGAGGCTGGCGGCACCTTCAGCGGCAGCATCGGCACGCTGCCGCCTATCCGCTTGATGCTGGTGTAAGGCAAACGGCGGGGACGGTTGTGAACCGCGCCCGCTATAGAAAAGGATCATCCGATGTTGCCCAAGCCCCTACATTTCGTTCCCTCGACCAGCGGCCAGAGCGGCAGTCCGCTAGCGCGCCAGCTGCGCCAGGAGTTGCGCGGCGACGTCCTGTTTAGCGCAGGCGATCGCGGCCGCTATGCAACCGATGCCTCGATTTACCAGATCATGCCGATCGGCGTCGTGGTGCCGCGCGACCAGGCCGACCTCCTGCTATGCCTCGATATTGCGCGCGCTAACAAGACCCCGATCCTCGCGCGCGGCGGCGGCACCAGCCAGTGTGGACAGACGGTGGCCGAAGCGCTGGTGATCGACAACAGCAAGTGGCTGAACCAGGTCATCGACTTCGACCTGAAGAATCGCACCGTCACGGTCGAACCCGGCATGGTGCTGGATCACCTGAACGCGTGGCTGAAGCCGCATGGTCTGTGGTTCCCTGTTGACGTCTCGACCGCGGCGCAATGCACGATCGGCGGCATGACGGGCAACAATTCCTGCGGCTCGCGCTCGATCGCCTACGGCAATATGGTGCACAACGTGCTCGCGGTCGATGCGGTGCTGGCCGACGGCACGCAAGGCCGTTTCGAAAACATCAATGCGATGGCGCGCACGCCGCGGCTACAGGAAATCGCCGAGGGCTTGCGCCGGATTGCGATGCTCGAGCGCGACGAAATAATCGAACGCGTGCCAAAAGTACTGCGCCGCGTGGCCGGCTACAACATCGACCTGTTTGATTGCCAGAATCCGCTCCCGTACACCGACGACGGCAGCGCCAATCTGGCGCACATCCTGGTCGGCTCCGAAGGCACGCTCGCATACAGCCGGCAGATCACCTTGAAGCTGGCGCCGCTGCCTAAGCACAAGGTGCTGGGCGTCATCAGCTTCCCAACCTTTTATCAGGCGATGGACATGACGCAGCACATCGTCAGGCTCGGACCGACCGCCGTCGAGCTGGTCGACCGCACGATGATCGAGCTGTCGCTGAACAACCCAGCGTTCAAACCCGTGATCGAGAAGGCACTGGTTGGCAAACCGGATGCGATCCTGCTGGTGGAATTCGCGGGCGACGACAAGGAAAAACTGCTCGAACGCCTTTCCGCACTGGCTGACCTGATGAGCGATCTCGGCCTGCCCGGCTCGGGCGTTGATATGGTCGATGCCAACGAGCAGAAGGCCTTGTGGGATGTACGCAAGGCGGGGCTCAACATCATGATGAGCATGAAGGGCGACGGCAAGCCGGTGTCCTTCATCGAAGATTGCGCCGTGCCGCTCGAACACCTGGCCGAATACACGAGCCGCCTGACGGAGGTCTTCCACAAATACCATACCGAAGGCACCTGGTATGCGCATGCCAGCGTCGGCACCTTGCATGTACGGCCGATACTCGACATGCGACGCGAAGGCGCGGCCGACATGCGCAAGATTGCGGAAGAAGCGTCCGCGCTGGTGCGCGAATACAAGGGCGCGTACTCCGGTGAACACGGCGACGGCCTGTGCCGCGGCGAATGGGTGGCGTGGCAATACGGACCGCGCATCAACCAGGCCTTCAGCGAGATCAAACAATTGTTCGATCCCGATAACCGCTTCAACCCTGACAAGATCGTCCGGCCGCCGAAGATGGACGAGCGCAGCAACTTCCGTTTTGCACCCGGCTATCGCGAACTGGCTATCGATACCAAGCTCGACTGGTCGGCATGGAACGTCATGCGCGATCCGGCCAGCGGGGTGGAAACGGCGCCGGGCACCGGCAGCGATCGCACCGGCGGCCTCGCGAAAGCCGTTGAGATGTGCAACAACAACGGCCACTGCCGCAAGTTCGACGCCGGCACCATGTGCCCCAGCTATCGCGTCACACGCGACGAACAGCACCTGACGCGCGGCCGCGCCAACACCTTACGTCTGGCAATTTCCGGACAGATCGGCAACGATGGACTCGCCAGCGCCGAAGTCAAGGAAGCGCTGGATCTGTGCGTGTCGTGCAAGGGTTGCAAGCGCGATTGTCCGACCGGTGTCGACATGGCAAAAATGAAAATCGAGGCGCGTGCCGCGTGGACCGCCAGGCACGGCAACAGCCTGCGCGACCGGATGGTGGCGCACATGCCGCACTATGCGCCCTACGCCAGCCGCATCGGCGGCCTGCTCGCATTCGCCGATCGCATCCCCTTGCTGTCAGCCTGGGTGAAGCGAAGCATCGGGCTTGCGCCGCAGCGTGCGTTCCCGCGTTTCCGGCAGTCCTTCCTTTCGCAGCAACCTACGCGCAGCCGCGGCAGATTGGCGGGCAGCAAGGAAGTGCTGCTGTTCGTCGATACCTTCAACAACTATATGGAACCGGACAATGCGGCCGCCGCACGCGCGGTGCTGGAGGCAGCCGGTTATACGGTGCACTTCAATGTGCGCGATGGTGAACGCCCGCTATGCTGCGGCCGCACTTATTTGTCTGCCGGCATGGTTGACGAAGCAAAACAGGAAGCACGCCGCACGCTCGATGCGCTAATGCCTTTTGTCGAGCGCGGCGTGGCGATCGTCGGCCTCGAGCCGTCCTGCCTGCTTTCATTGCGCGATGAATTCCTGAGCTATGGCTATGGCAATGAAGCAAAAATGCTGGCGGCCCACGCCTTTCTGTTCGAGGAATTCCTGGTGCGGGAGCGCGCCGCCGGCCGCCTGCAACTCGAATTGCAGCCGCTCGCTTCCGGCAAGGCATCAGTGCATGGCCACTGCCACCAGAAAGCATTCGATGCCTTCCGTCCGGTGCAAACCGTGCTCGGATGGATACCGCAACTGCAAGTGTCGGTGATCGAATCCTCATGCTGCGGCATGGCGGGCAGCTTCGGCTATGAAGCCGAACATTACGACGCGTCGCAGGCAATGGGCGAACTGTCGCTGTTCCCCGCAATCCGCAAGGCCGATGACGATGCCATCGTGGTAGCTGACGGCACCAGCTGCCGGCACCAGATCGCCGACGGCACGCAGAAAGATGCGCTGCACGTGGCGCGCGTGCTGGCGATGGCATTGAAAAAGCCGGCGCTCATCTAGACCTTCCGCCGCGCGCGGCGCCGCTTCCGCACGCGCGGTGGAGACCAAGAAAAAGCAGGGCTTGAAAAACACGTTGACCTTCCCATCATGTTAAGGTCAATACTGCAAGCTCTCTTTCTCTGCGGATCGCATCATGTCCAGCCTGCCCTCGGTCTCACCCTCTTCTCCGCACCGTCTGACGCTCGGCGTGGAAGGAATGACCTGCGCCTCATGCGCGACACGCGTCGAAAAAGCCATCAACAAAATCCCGGGTGTTGCCGCCACCAGCGTGAATCTCGCCAACGATACGGTTGAGGTGGAAGCAGGGCCGGAAGTCGACGCGAAAATGGTGCAACAGGCGATCGAAAAAGCCGGTTACCAGCTCGCGCAACAAGAGATCGCGCTGTCGATCGAAGGCATGACCTGCGCCTCCTGTGCCGGGCGCGTCGAGCGCGCCTTGCGCAAGGTCGACGGTGTGCTCGATGTCAGCGTCAACCTGGCGACCGACCGCGCGCAGGTAAAACTGAGCGGCGGCACATCCGCTTCCGCCTTGATCGCGGCAGTAGAAAAAGCTGGCTACCACGCGGCGCTTCCCGCCGAACAATCGGCCGCACCGGCGCCCGGCCGGCAGCAAAGGGACTGGCTGCCGTTTACCCTGTCGGCGCTGCTGTCGCTGCCACTGATCGCGCCAATGCTGTTGCAAACCTTCGGCGTGGAAGTAATGTTGCCGGCCTGGCTGCAATGGCTGCTGGCGACGCCGGTGCAGTTCTGGCTCGGCGCGCGCTTTTACCGCGCTGGCTGGAAAGCCTTGAAAGCGCGCACCGGCAACATGGATTTGCTGGTGGCAACTGGCACCAGCGCCGCCTACGGTCTCAGCGTCTACCTGTTCTTGGCACACGGCACGGAGAACACATCGCACCTGTACTTCGAAGCCTCTGCGGTGGTCATCACACTGATCCTGCTCGGCAAATTCCTTGAAGCGCGTGCCAAAAAGCAGACTGCGTCGGCGATCCGCGCACTGCAAGCCTTGCAGCCGAACACCGCACGCGTGCGGCGCGACGACCGCGACATCGATATCGCGATCGACGCCGTGCAGATCGGCGATATCGTCGTAGTGCGGCCTGGTGAACGCGTGGCAGTCGACGGCACCGTGCTCGATGGCAGCAGTCACGTCGATGAGTCGCTGCTGACTGGCGAAAGCCTGCCGGTGATAAAACGTCCAGGCGACAAGGTGACCGGCGCTTCGATCAATGCCGACGGCCTGCTGCTGGTACGCACCGATGCGATCGGCGCCGAAACCACACTGTCGCGCATCATCCGCCTGGTCGAACATGCGCAGGCGGCAAAGGCACCCATACAGAAACTGGTCGACCGCGTCAGCGCGGTATTCGTGCCCGTCGTGCTGCTGATCGGCGTGGCCACACTGGCCGGTTGGTGGCTGGCCGGCGCCGATGCGGAAACCGCGATCATCAATGCGGTCACCGTGCTCGTCATCGCCTGTCCATGCGCGCTGGGTCTCGCCACCCCAACCGCGATCATGGCCGGCACCGGCGTCGCCGCGCGCTATGGCATCCTGATCAAGGATGCGGAGGCGCTCGAAGTGGCGCATCGCGTCAGCACGGTCGTATTTGACAAGACCGGCACGCTGACCGAAGGCAAGCCTGCACTGACCCATCTGCTGCCGCACATGATCGGCGAAACCGAACTGCTGCAGCTTGCCGCTTCCGTACAACAAGGCAGCGAACACCCGCTGGCGCGCGCGGTGCTCGAACGGGCAAAGGCCGACGGCATCACGCTGCTGCCGATCGCGCAGCTGGCCGCTCTGCCGGGACGCGGCCTGTCGGCCGACATCGCGAACCGCAGTCTTCAGCTGGGCAGTACCCGTCTGATGCGCGAGTCCGGGATCGATCTCGGTCCGCTACAGACGCGCGCCGATGCACTGGAACAGCAAGGCAACACGATTTCCTGGCTGGCCGAAACCGACGCCACGCCGCGCCTGCTCGGACTGCTCGCCTTCGGCGACCGCATCAAGGACAAGGCGCCGGCGGCAATTGCGCGCCTGCACGCGCTGGACTTGCAAACCGTGCTGTTGAGCGGCGACAACCGCGGCGCGGCGCACACGGTCGGCGCACAACTCGGCATCCGGCACGTGATCGCAGAAGTGCTGCCGGCCGACAAGACGGCGGAAATCGACCGCCTCAAACAAGCAGGGCAATTGGTCGCCATGGTCGGCGACGGCATCAACGATGCCCCGGCGCTGGCCGCGGCCGATGTCGGCATCGCGATGGCAACCGGCACCGACGTTGCAATGCACGCAGCCGGCATCACGTTGATGCGCGGCGACCCGTCATTGGTTGCCGATGCAATCGATATTTCACGCCGCACTTACAACAAGATCCGGCAGAACCTGTTCTGGGCCTTCGTCTATAACGTGGTCGGCATTCCGCTGGCTGCATTCGGTGTACTGAATCCTATGTTTGCCGGGGCGGCAATGGCATTCAGTTCGGTCAGCGTGATCGGCAATGCGCTGTTGTTGCGCAGGTGGAAGGCCGGCGCGGCATGAGGCTGGCAAGAGAGGAGAAAACGCGATGAATATCGGACAGGCAGCGACGGCTTCGGGTATTTCGGCCAAGATGATCCGTCACTACGAAAGCATAGGCTTGATCAGAAAAAGCACGCGCAGCGAATCGGGCTACCGCACCTACAACGAGAAAGACGTGCATACGCTGCGTTTCATCAAGCGTGCGCGCTCACTCGGGTTTTCGCTGGAGCAGATTCGCGATCTGCTGTCCCTGTGGAATGATGAAGAACGCGCCAGCGCCGATGTCAAGGCGATTGCGCTGCAGCACGTCGGGGAACTGGAACAACGCATCACGGAACTGAGCGAGATGCGCAACACGCTGGCGCATCTGGCTGATTGCTGCCACGGCGACGACCGGCCGGACTGCCCGATTCTGCAGGGCTTGGCGACGACTGACAACAGCAGTGACCGCTGCCATTCCGAGCCGCATTGATTGCGCACGAAAAAAAGCGAGGACCCGGTCCTCGCTCTTTTATACCGATGCCTTGTTAATCACCGGATAACCGGCATCTTCAATCGCCGCTGAAACCGCCTCCAGCGCCGCAACCGATTGCACCTTGACCTGACGTTGCACCAGATCGACATCGACCTTTGCCGCCGCATCGATGGCCTGCACCGCTTTTGTCACGCTCGCGACGCAATGGCCGCAGCTCATTTCACCTACTTCCAGTTGATACATATCGCGCTCCTTCCGATGATGGTGAGACAAGTGTAGGGCTTTCCATCATGGGAAGGTCAAGCACATCAGGATGGATCGCCAGTGTCGTCGGACCGCGGGGCACCGAAACGATGTTCGGTAAAGCGCACGATGACAAACGCGATCAAGGCGAACATGAAGAACACCAGCAGCATCCAGGCGATGCCCTGCAGGGTTTCGATCGCCGTGCGATACAGCTCCAGCAACCAGCGCTCGGCCGTCAGGTCCGCGGCATGCGCGGTCCTGTCCCAGCGCGCCGGCGCCAGATACTGTTCAAACTCGCGAATCCGCACACCGGAAGAAATGCCGACCACCAGGATCGCGAACTTCATGTACTTCAGCCATGCCGCACTGACGGCATCCGCAATGATGCGATACAGGATCGCGTTCATCGGCCGCGAAAAGGCGGCGATCACAGCGATTGAAATACCGACCGCAATCAGCAGGCTGACCACCAACAGGATGACGAACATGCTTCCTCCCCAGGACAATTTGCACATCTTATATCGGATCGCCAGCCTATCCGCTGCGCCGGCGCGCTCGCCGGCCCTGCCGACTATGCCGAGCAAGACCTGGTGGCGCCCCCGCATTTTTGTTAATTTTGTCAGATGCCTGGCGCACAAAACAACAGCGTCCCAGAGGGGCTGTCCGATGCAATCGTAAAATATCGTTTCACTTCAGTAATTCGCCAAGATCACGGTTTCCCTTCGGCTACAATGGCCCCCGCCCGCCTCTTCAAATAAAAACGAACCGCTCCGGGCAGCTGCATAGATCGCCGTGCTTTTTGAAATTTTTCTGAAGTTGCGTTTGCATGCCTAGACGGATTCACAACCTGCCCGCTTATCCCGTGAAAGGGAATGTCCCGTGAAGGCCGCGTCGCCGCTCATGGTCGAAGCGCTTTTGGATCACCTGGTCACCATCACCGGCCACCGTGATCACGATCTGCTCGACACCTCCGTCATGACGGCCTTGCTGAACATGGTGTGCGTGGATGAGGCCCGCGTGCTGGAACTGTTCCATTTCCGCGGCGACCTGTTCGTACGGCCCCGCGTGTGGATCACCGATGGCAAGGTCTGCAAGATCAATGATGAACATACGACAGCGGACAACGCAGGTGAACCGATCGTCCACTACCCCGCCCTGATCGACTGCATCGCGCAACGTCGCAGCCGCCTGGAAGAAACGCAGGACGGCGGTCAACACACGATGTGGCTGCCGATCTGGCAGCACGACAAGGTTTCGACCTGTATCGAAATCACCAACAGCACACCGTTCACGATACAGATGCTGCACGTGATCGAAGGCATTCTCAGCGTCTACCGCAACTACCAAAGCCTGCTCGATTACAGCGAGCGCGATTCGCTGACAGGTCTGTTGAACCGCAAGACCTTCGATGAGAAATTTTCGCGCATGGTCGCGATCAAACCCAATGATTGTCCAGTGCCGGCCAGCGAAAACGAGCGACGCCACGGCTCGGGGGAAAAATCGCAATGGCTGGCCGTGGTCGACATCGACCATTTCAAGCGGGTCAACGACAGTTTCGGCCACCTGTACGGCGATGAGGTACTGATCCTGGTCGCCAATATCCTGCGCTCATCCTTTCGCTCGCACGATCGCATCTTTCGCTTCGGCGGCGAGGAATTCGTGATCCTGCTGCGCTCGACCACGCTCGACAATGCGCGCATGATCTTCGAACGCTTCCGCACCAATGTCGAGAACTACTGTTTCCCGCAAGTGGGGCAGGTGACGGTCAGCATCGGCTTCGCCAGCATTTCCGACGAAACCCCCGTCGTCATCCTCGGTCACGCCGACCAGGCGCTGTACCACGCCAAGGATAACGGCCGCAATCGCGTCTGCTATTACGACGAGTTGCGCGACAGCGGCGTGATCGGCGGCGGCACGCAGTCAGACTCGGTGGAGTTTTTCTTCGACGAACCGGCAAACGACTGAACCGTGCTTATCACAGCAGGCAAATAAAAAAGGACAGGCGGCAATCCGCTTGTCCTTTTTATTTAGGGCGAGATACGGCTAAATTTCGATCTTGGTGCCGAGCTCGATCACGCGATTCGATGGAATCTGATAGTAGTCGGCGGCGCCGCGTGCATGACGCGACATCGTGACGAAGATATGTTCACGCCACAGCGCCATGCCGTGCTGTGGATTGGCCACCACCGTCTGGCGTGCGATGAAAAACGAGGTTTCCATCATCTCGAATTCCAGACCGCGCTCCTTCGCCAGATCAAGCACGCGCGGAATGTCGGGCAGATTCTTGAACCCGTAGCGCACGTTCATCTGATAACAGTTATCGCCCAGGTGGTCGATCTGTACCTGTTCGCTTTCAGGCACATACGGCACCTCCAGGATGTTCACCGTCAGGAACACCACGCGCTCGTGCAGCACCTTGTTATGCGACAGATTGTGCAGCATCGCGTGCGGTACGCCGTCCGATTCGCTGCGCAGGAAGATCGCGGTGCCCGGTACACGCGTCGGCGGCGACAGGAACAGCGAGGACAGGAAGTCTTCCAGCGGAATTGCATGTTTCTGTAGATTTTCGAATACCAGCTCGCGGCCGCGCTTCCACGTCAGCATTACGGTAAACAGAATGGTGCCCATCAGCAGCGGGAACCAGCCGCCATGAAACAGCTTCAGCATGTTGGCCGAGAACAGGCCGACGTCGATCACCAGGAAGAAACCGGTCGCGACGGTGCATAGCATCAGGTTGTAGCCCCAGCCGTAGCGGATCACGAAGAAGGTCAGCACCGTCGTCACCATCATCGTCGCCGTTACCGCAATACCATAGGCCGCAGCCAGGTTGGACGAGGAGCCGAAACCGACCACGGCCAGAATCACCACCGCCATCTGCAGCCAGTTCACCACCGGAATATAGATCTGACCTATGTGTGTAGCCGATGTGAATTCGATTTTCATGCGCGGCAGGAAACCGAGCGCGATCGCCTGCTTGGTCATCGAGAAGGTGCCGGAGATCGTTGCCTGCGAGGCGATGATCGCGGCGACCGTCGACAGGATCACGAGCGGATAAACGCTCCACGAACCGAGCTGTTGATAAAAGGGGTTGGCCAGCGCGTCGGGTTGCATCAGCAGCAAGGCGCCCTGCCCCAGATAGTTCAGCGCCAGCGAGGGAAACGCGACCAGGAACCACGCCATGCGTATCGGCTTGGCGCCAAAGTGGCCCATGTCTGCGTACAGCGCTTCCGAACCGGTAAAGGCCAGCACCACGGCGCCGAGCGAAATGAAGGCAAGCAGCTTGTTCCCTTCGAGGAAATGCAACGCGTTCAGCGGATTCAGGGCCTGCAGGATTTCCGGCGCCTTGACGATATTCACGACGCCCATGCCCGCCAGCACCACGAACCAGATCAACATGATCGGACCGAACCACTTGCCGATGCCTGATGTGCCGCTGGCCTGCAGTGAATAGAGGCCGACCAAAATACCGACCGTCAGCGGCACCACGTAGGGGTCGAAAGCCGGCGTGGCCACGCTCAGGCCCTCCACCGCCGACAGCACGGAGATTGCGGGCGTGATGACGCTGTCACCGTAGAACAGTGTGGCGCCGAACAGGCCCATCGCCATCAAAGGGAAATACCAGCGCGAGTGGCGGCCGACCGAAGACAGGGCCAATGCCGTCAGCGCCATGATGCCGCCTTCGCCGCGATTGTTGGCGCGCAGGATCAAGGTGACGTACTTGAGGGAAACGATGATGATCAAGCCCCATACGATCAGGGAGACCACACCGAGCAGATTTTGCGTGGTGAGCGGGAGACCGTGCTCTTCGGAAAACACCTCTTTCATCGTGTAAAGAGGGCTGGTACCGATGTCACCGTAGACGATACCGATGGCGGCCAGGGTCAGAGCAGCAAGGCCACTTTTTTTATCTGCAGAAGACAAATAAGACTCGCGTTGGTTTTTGCGCATTGCACAATAGGGCATGCCTTGTGAAAAGGCAAGCGATAGGAATTGTACAGATGCCTTCCTCATTGCGCCAATGAACGCGCAATTTGCCTCTTGCCAGGCGGCGCGAACGCACAGCAATCGCATCGATTCCCGCAGTGCCGCCCGTATCGGTTATCCTTGCAGCCACGCTGCGGCAGACCGCATTCCTCACCTATCATTCGCTATGGCAAATTACGTATACACCATGAATCGCGTGGGCAAGATCGTTCCGCCCAAACGACAAATCCTGAAAGACATCTCCCTATCGTTTTTCCCCGGCGCCAAGATCGGCGTGCTGGGCTTGAACGGCTCCGGCAAATCGACGCTGCTGAAAATCATGGCGGGCATCGACAAGGACATCATCGGCGACGCCGTACCTATGCCCGGTCTGAATATCGGCTACCTGCCGCAGGAGCCGCAGCTCGATCCGGAACAAACTGTGCGTCAGGCGGTTGAGAGCGGCCTCGGCGAAGTGTTCGAAGCAAAAGCAAAGCTGGATGCGGTCTACGCCGCCTATGCCGATCCCGACGCCGATTTCGACGCGCTCGCTGCCGAGCAGGCACGGTTGGAAGCGATCATCTCGACTTCTGCCGGCGACAATCCCGAACAGCAACTCGAGATGGCGGCCGACGCACTGCGCCTGCCGCCGTGGGACGCGAAGATTGGCGTGCTGTCGGGCGGCGAGAAGCGCCGCGTTGCGTTATGCCGCCTGCTGCTGTCGAAACCTGACATGCTGCTGCTCGATGAACCGACCAACCATCTGGACGCAGAGTCGGTGGACTGGCTCGAACAGTTCCTGCTGCGCTTCCCTGGCACCGTGGTCGGCATCACGCACGATCGCTACTTCCTCGACAACGCAGCAGAGTGGATTCTTGAACTCGATCGTGGCCACGGCATTCCATGGAAAGGCAATTACAGCTCCTGGCTGGAGCAGAAGGAAGCACGCCTGAAGCAGGAAGAATCCAGCGAATCCGCACGCCAGAAGGCCTTGCAGAAAGAACTGGAGTGGGTGCGCCAGAATCCGAAAGGCCGGCAGGCGAAGTCCAAGGCACGTCTGGCCCGCTTCAATGAATTGTCCGAATACGAATACCAGAAGCGCAACGAGACGCAGGAGATTTTCATTCCGGTAGCTGAGCGTCTCGGCAACGAAGTGATCGAGTTCAAGAATGTGTCGAAAGCCTTCGGCGATCGACTGCTGATCGACAATCTCAGCTTCCGCATTCCGCCGGGCGCAATCGTCGGCATCATCGGCCCGAACGGCGCCGGCAAGTCGACGCTCTTCAAGCTGATTACCGGCAAGGAGCGGCCGGACAGCGGCGAAGTGGTGATCGGCAGCACCGCGAAGATTTCGCTGGTGGATCAGTCGCGCGATGAACTGGACGGCAAGAAGACGGTGTTCGAGGATATTTCGAATGGTGCCGATACGCTGACGGTCGGCCGCTTCGAAATGCCGTCGCGTGCCTATCTGGGCCGCTTCAATTTCAAGGGCAGCGACCAGCAGAAGATTGTCGGCAACCTGTCCGGCGGCGAACGCGGCCGCCTGCATTTGGCCAAAACGCTGCTCAAGGGCGGCAACGTGCTGCTGCTGGACGAACCGTCAAACGATCTCGACGTGGAAACGCTGCGCGCGCTGGAAGATGCGTTGCTGGAATTCGCCGGCAGTGTGCTGGTGATCTCGCACGATCGCTGGTTCCTCGACCGTATTGCGACCCACATCCTTGCGTTTGAAGGTAATTCTCAGGTTTCCTTCTTCGACGGCAATTACCAGGAATACGAAGCGGACAAGAGGAAGCGCCTGGGCGAGGAAGGCGCAAAGCCGAAGCGCATACGCTACAAACCGCTAACCACGTAAATCGTACGGTTCAAATAAAAACGGCGCCTTCAGGCGCCGTTTTTTCTTCGGAAAGCACGCGATGTCGAAGACATCGCCCAACTTTACTTCGCCATGCCGTCCTTCGCCATGCCGTCGTGCGACATTTCATCCTTCTTCATGCCGTCCTTGGCCATGTGATCTTTCTTCATCGCGTCTTTCTTTTTCATGCTGTCTTTGGCCATGTGGTCTTTCTTCATGCCGTCCTTGGACATGCTGTCTTTAGCCATGCCATCGTGCGACATCGCGTCCTTGTTCATTGCGTCTTGCGCGAAAGCAGCGCCCGACATCAGCAGGCAAGCAGACAGAATTGCGGTGGTGATTTTCTTCATGTTGTTTCCTCTAGAGGGTTCAGTAAATGGAAATGAAAGGTGCTGCTCAAACTTCAGGGCGGTTGTGCTTATGGCTCAACTGCCGCCGAACCAGTTGTACCCCTGGTCTTCCCAATAGCCACCGGGGTAGGTATTCGTCACGTAGAGTGCATGGATGTGCTTAGGATTCTTGTAGCCGAGCTTGGTCGGCATCCGCAGCTTCATCGGATAACCATATGAGCGCGGCAAAGTCTTGCCATCATAGGTCAGCGTCATCAGCGTCTGCGGATGCAGTGCAGTCGCCATGTCGATGCTGGTGTAGTAGTCGTCGGCGCACTTGAAGCCGACATACTTGGCACTCAGATCGGCGCCGACGCGTTTCAGGAAAGTCGAGAACGGCACGCCGCCCCACTTGCCGATTGCGCTCCATCCCTCCACGCAGATATGGCGCGTCACCTGGTCGGTCTGCGGCATTGCACGCAATTGCTTCAGGGTCCACGGCGTCTTGTCAGAGATCAGGCCGCTCAGTTCCAGTCGCCACGTATCGCCATCCACTTCGGGCGCTTCGTCCTCGCCGTAAAACGCGTTGAAAGGAAAGGGCCGCGTGATCATCGAATCGGGATAGGTCGGCGCCAGCTTGTTCGGATCGAACAGCAAACCCTGGACGCGATCGTTCCAAGTCGATACCTTGCCCAGCGCCGTTTCAACGCTTTCCTGGTCATCGATCGAACACCCGGTCAGCAAGGCCAGGCCGCCGAGCGTCACCGTGCGTTGCAGAAAGTTGCGGCGTGACGGCTGCGCAATCTTGCGAATCGCGTCGGCCAGCATCAGTTCGCTGTCTTTTGAATAAGCGATTTTTTTCTTGATCATGATGTTCCCTTATCAGCGGCCGCGGATCATCGCGAGCAGCGTGCGCGGCACCAGCGCAACCATCACGATATGAACGATAAAAAACCCCACCAGCGTGGCCATGCAGAAGAAATGCACGCGCCGCGCGGTCTCGTAGCCGCCCAGCAGTTCGCGCAGCAGCGGAAACTGCACCGACTTCCAGAGCACCAGTCCGGACATTACGATCAGCACGATATCGAGCATCACGAACAGATAGGCAGCACGCTGCACGGCGTTGTAATGACGCGGATCGGCATGCGCCAGCTTGCCTTTCAGCGCGGCGCCAAGATCCCGCAGAATTTGCGGCAGTGTCAATGGGAAGAACTGGCGCTTCAGGCGGCCGGAAAAAATATTGATGCCGAGATAAATCAAACCATTGATCACCAGCAGCCACATCGCGGCGAAATGCCATTGCAAGGCACCACCCAGCCAGCCGCCAAGCGTGATGCCGGCCGGAATATGGAAATCAAAAAATGGCGAGGCGTCATAGATACGCCAGCCACTGGTCACCAATATGACGACCGCAAGCGCGTTAGCCCAGTGCGTCGCGCGCAGCCATACCGGATGAATCAAGTCGTTTTTTTGCATTACAGGCTCCTCGTCGTACTGCATTGGGCAGTGCTAGTGCTGACCGCTTGCAGCACGCGGCCCTGATCTGGTTCCTGCACGAAGGCCACGGCCTGTAAATGCTGCCTGTTCCAGGCCGCCGGCAATACCGCTTCCTGATGCAGATGCGCGGCGCCCTTGGTCAATGCAATCGGGCCAAACCACAGACGCACCGTATTGTCGTGATGCAGCGTGGCGCCGCTGTTTTCACCGCGCAGCACGTGCGAGGTCAGGTTGTTTTCACTGAGCGCCAGATACAGATCGCCGGCAACCGGCGCCGTATTATTGGATTTCACGTCAACGTCGAGTGCGGCCTTGCCGTTATCGATAGCAGTCGTTTTCAACGTGATCGTTACCGGCGCGGGGCGGGCGTTGATCTGCCGGATCGCATTCGGCAAATTATCGCGCCACGAACGGAGCTCGGTACCGGATACGAAGAACTGCGGTGTGTAGACCACATGATTGGGTTTGCCGGCAAGCAGCGCACTCTGGCGATCATCGAAGCCTTGCTGCGCGAAGACGTCCTTCCAGCCGATCTGGTCCCAATACGTGACGTGCAGCGACAAGGGGACGATGGCGGCACCGGGCGCAAGCTCATTCAGCTTGCTCAGCTGTTTGTCCGCCGGCGGACAGCTGGAACAGCCTTCGCTGGTATACAGTTCGACCAGCGCCGCAGTGGCCGGGCCGCTTTTGACTTCGCAGACGTTCCCGGCATACGATGGCACGGCGGTGCACAGTGCGCTTGCCAGGACGGTCAATGCAAAAGGTTTCATATTCGATCACCGTTTTCAGTAGATGTGCCCGATAATTCGCACCGGCACCGTATTTGGTTACAGACAGAATGACAATTCACAAAAAAAATTTCCCGCGCGCCGTAACCGAAAAACGAAATGCAACGAATAGATAAGGCAGGCATCCGTTCCGACGTCGACCAGACAGAGTTACGGCTGCGCACGCTGTTTATCCAGGGCGCCACGGGCGACGAGGCGGCATATCGCCAATTCCTGCAGACGACCGCAGCGCACTTGCGTGCATTTCTGCGCCGCCGACTCGGCAGCTGGCCGGATGAAGTGGAAGACCTGGTGCAGGAATCGCTGCTGGCGATTCATAACCAGCGGCATACCTACGATACGGACGCGCCGCTGACTGCGTGGGTATACGCAATTGCGAAATACAAGCTGATCGATTGGCTGCGCCGCCATGCACGGCGCGAAACGCTGAACGATCCGTTAGATGACGAGAACGAAATTTTTTCGACGGCGGACAGCGATGCGCGCGAGGCGCAACGCGATTTACGCAAGGTGCTGGACCTGCTGCCGGAACAACAGCGCGCGGCGATTATCCATACCAAGGTGGATGGATGGTCGGTCCGGGAAACCGCTGCCGCATTGAACATGTCGGAATCCTCGGTCAAGGTGGCAGTTCATCGCGGCCTGAAGGTGCTGACAGCTAAACTACAGAACGAATCATGAATACAGATGACCTGATCAACATGCTGGCAAGCGGCGACACCCGCCCGCCTGCGATGCCGATACGACGCATTCTTGCCTGGCTGGCCGTAAGCGTGCTGGGCAGCTTTATGCTGATGGCCCTATTCCTCGGTGTGCGCAGCAATCTGCTCCAGGTACTGGCGCTGCCTGCATTCTGGATGAAGTTCATTTTCACGCTCGCGCTCGTCGCCATAGGCTGGCGGCTTACTGCGCGGTTGTCCTTGCCGGGCGCGCGTACCGGCCTCGTCGCCACGCTGCTGGCGCTGCCCCTGCTGGCGCTGTGGAGCATCGCCGCGGTATCGCTGATGACAGCCGAACCGGGTGAACGCAGCGAACTGTTCTGGGGCTCAACCTGGCGCGTCTGTCCGTTCCTGATCGCCGGCCTGTCGGTGCCCGTGCTGTTTGCCGCGTTGCGTGCAATGCGCGAGCTGGCACCGACGCGCCTGCGTATCGCCGGTGCCGCGGCCGGCCTGAGCGCAGGTGCGGCTGCCGCGGCGGTGTACTGCCTGCATTGTCCGGAATTGGCCGCGCCCTTCGTCGGCTTCTGGTATGTCCTCGGCATGCTGATCCCGACCACGGCCGGCGCACTGCTCGGACCACGCGTACTGCGCTGGTAAGAGCGCGCCGCCGGCGGCCAAGCCGCTGCTCGATGAGCGCGTGATCTGACGTATCATCGGCAGCTCCTCATCCGTCTGCCTGCCATGTACCAGCTCGCCGCGCCCGTCACCGCCGAAATCGAAATCAAGAAAAGCCGCTTCATCGGGCATCTCTATCCGCTGACGACACGTACGCAAGCGCTCGCTACGCTCGCTGCCTTGCGCGCGCAGCATCCGAACGCCGTCCATTTTTGCTGGGCGCTGGTGTGCGATGGCGATTCGGGACTGGATGACGACGGCGAGCCATCCGGCACAGCGGCACGGCCGATGTACAACGTGCTGGTGCACAAGGAACTGTTCAACGTACTTGCGGTGGTCGTGCGTTACTGGGGCGGCATCAAGCTCGGTGCCGGCGGCCTGACGCGCGCCTACGGGCAGGCAATTTCGGAAGCGGCCAAGTTGGCGCACGCAACCCCGGTGGAGGCGATGTGCGAATATCGCGCCGTATTACCCTTCGCGGACGAATCGTCATTGCGTCGGCTTTGCGAGCAGCACGGAGTGACAGTGACGAATGCGCAGTATGGCCAAACTGTAACCCTATGCTTGCGTCTGAAGAAAAGTCAGGCCGATGCGTTCCGCATCGACGCGATCAATCTGCTGCGAGGGAATGTCGACATCACCGACGTTGGGTGATATCGCAACCAATTCGGTAAGCGGCCAGTCCTGAGGCAGAACGGCGCTCAAATCATCTCAAGCGGTTCCGGCCCATCCGGCGGCGGAAACGCATTGTCGAGCTCGGCCAAATCTTCGTCTGTCAATTTCAGTTCGAGAGCCGCATGATTGTCGCGTACATGCGCCGGCGACGACGCCTTCGGAATCGCAATCACGCCTTGCTGACGCAACACCCACGCCAGCGCTACCTGCGCCGGCGTTGCACCGTGCCGTTCGGCGATATCCTGCACTTCAGGATAATGCGCGAGCCGTCCCTGCTCGATCGGCGAATACGCCATCAGCGGCAGGCCACGCTGCTGCGATTGCGGCAACAAATCGAATTCGATGCCGCGGCGGGTGATGTTGTACAGCACCTGATTAGTCGCCACCGCGTCACCGCCAGGCGAGGCCAGCAATTCCTTCATGTCGCGCACATCCATGTTGCTGACGCCCCAGTGGCGGATCTTGCCGGCGCTTTGCAGCGCCTCGAACGCGCCTATGGTCTCAGCGAACGGCACGCGGCCGCGCCAGTGCAGCAGATACAAATCGATGCGGTCGGTGCCGAGTCGTCGCAGGCTGTTCTCGCAGGCGGCAATGGTGCCGGCGCGCGAGGCATTGCTGGGCAGCACCTTAGTAACGAGAAACACTTCATCGCGGCGACCGGCAATTGCCTCACCAACCAGGCGCTCCGACGCACCGTTTCCGTACATCTCGGCTGTATCGACCAGCGTCATGCCAAGATCAAGGCCGAGGCGCAGCGCGGCGATTTCATCGGCGCGCCGGCGCGTATCGTCGCCCATGTACCAGGTGCCTTGGCCGAGAACCGGAACGGACTGGCCGGATGGAAGTGTCGTAGTGCGCATAGAATGGTGCCTTTCCTTGCTGCTGCGCCGCGCTTGCTGTAAACCCGGCGTACGGCATGTTGTGGAATTTTTATTATACGTAAATGACCTCGCGCGCCGACGACTCGCCGCGCGCTCGCCTTCATCGATCATGACCCAGCCTTCTCGCGCTCTGCCTGCCGACACGCTCACCACCTGCCGCCCCGATACCATGCAATGGGTGGATTGGGCGATGCCGGGCGCGCAGTTCAAGCTGCTGCACGCGGATGCCACGACCGGCCAATTCACGCTGCTGATCAAGTTCGAAGCCGGTGCGGCAGCCCCGATTCATCGCCATGTGGGCGCGGTGGAAGGTTACATGCTGGAAGGGGGCTTCCACTACAAGGATGAACCGGACACACGCTTCGACGCGGGCAGCTATCTGTATGAAAACGAGGGGGCCGTGCACCAGCCGGTCAGTCCAAACGGCGGCGTGATGTTTGCCATCTTCCACGGGCCGGTCGAGGGCCTGGACGACGATGGCAACGTAATCGGCCGTATTCACTGGAAGTGGCATGTAGAGAAATGGAATGCCGCAGGCAACCACTATGTGCCGCACGGCCTGGCGCAGACGAACTAAGCTCGGCTGCCGGCATGTGAAATGAATCGGCGCTACACTGAACTCCTCGCCCCATCATCGAAAGACATGAGCACTATCCCCACCGCGCTGAGCTCCGAACAGATCGCGCAATTCGAAAAAGACGGTTACCTCGTATTCCGGCGCATGCTCGAACCGGAAGCCTGCGAACAGATGCTGACAGTCGCGCGTCGTCAGTTGCAAGAAGCGCGACAGCCACTCGAATACGAGGCCGAACTCGGCTACGCTGGCGCACCGACATCGCTGGAAGCAGAAGGCGGCCGCACGGTGCGCCGCCTGCGCGGCGCTTACGACCGCGATCCGGTATTCCAATCCTGGGCACGCGACCCGCGCGTACTGCTGAAGCTGCGCCAGTTATTCGATGAGCCGGTATGCCTGACGCTGGCGCATCACAACTGCGTGATGACCAAGCATCCGCGTTACGGCACGGCGACCGGCTGGCACCGCGATATCCGCTACTGGTCGTTCACGCAAAGCGATCTGGTCTGTGTATGGCTGGCCCTCGGCGATGAAATCGAAAGCAATGGCAGCCTGAAATTTATTCCCGGCTCGCACCGGCTGCAGATTGCGCCGGAGCGGCTGGACGAATTGTTGTTTCTGCGTCCCGAGCATCCGGAAAACCAGGCTTTGTTCAGGCAAGGGACAGCGGTTGACCTGCATCAAGGCGATGTCGTGTTCTTCCACAGCCTGTTGTTTCATGCAGCCGGCGTCAACACGTCGGACAAGGTCAAGACGTCGGTCGCGTTCGCCTATCACGGTTGCAGCAACCAGCCAGTGCCCAATACGCGTTCTGCCGCGTCCGGGGATATCCGCGTCTCCGATTAATCGGAGAAAGGCATACCTGGCCCCATGCCTCGGTATGCCAGCAGTCGTGCTTACAGTGCGCGGTCGTAGGCCGGTTCGGCGCCGTAGAAAGTGTGCACGCTGTTGCTCCATTCGATGTCGGTCATATCCGGCCAGTCGTTCTGGTCGAAACCCGGCGCATCCTTCAGGCGCTCCTTGTCCACCCGCAACAGGAAGCGCTTGTTGACGGTATCCAGCACCAGCGAATTCCACGGCACCGCGAACAGCGCTTCGCCCATGCCGAAGATGCCGCCGAAAGCCAGCACTGCATAAGCAATGCGGCCACTGCGCATGTCGAGCATGATTTCCTTGATGTCGCCGAGGCGTTCATCCTTGTGGTTGTAGACATCCTCACCCAGCAAGGTATGCGCTCCCATCAGGTCCGGACCCGGGCCTTTTTTGTGCCTGGCATAGATGCCGTAGGTGTCACGTTCCATGTAACTCATGTCAACCTCCTGTCGGTAAAACATCGAGCATCGGGCACCACACCGCAGCTCTCCGTGCGGCGGCCCACACTGCGGGCAGCTTTTCCCGCAACAAACCCATCCGCTACTTGTCCGGCGTGCTGGCCGGCATGCGCGACGATTCGGGAATGTCTTCCTGCACGTTGCCCGGTTGATGCCGCTCTACCTCCTCCACCCCCGGCATGCCGCGGCGATCGGTATCCATCTGCCCTTCCGCAATATCGCTATGCGCTTGCTTGATAACATCGCGCGGACGATCATCCTGGCTGTCGAAGGATTCATCCCGCTCGTGCGGCATGCGCGGCGCCTTGCCGGTGTCGTCCGATGTCAGCGGCAAGGCGTCGTCGCCCTCCTTGTGGCGCTTCTGCGTGTTGATGCGCTCGTCCCTCAGCTTGTTTTCCATTGCAATCCTCCATTAGTTGGCTATTGGCGCATGACGACACGCCTCGCTCAAATTGGAGTGAACCAAATGACATTAATTCCCCTGCATGATGAAATGCCAAGAAGCAATAGAACTGGCCCTGCACATGCGGCTCTGCTATCATTCGCCCCGAACACTGGGGAGTAGCCAGCTTCCAGCAAAGGAAGAATCTGCATCAACATTCTTGGCCCGCAGGCCATGGTGCAGATCATCGCGAGATGTGGCGAGACCATTGATCAAAGGACGACTTGCATGGGCCGGGGTCGTCGTTTGGTCTTTGGTTATCGTCCGGCCCGGAAAGTTTTACCCCCTCATGGAAGCATTCTTCGTATCGACCGGCGTAGTCGCGCTGGCAGAAGTCGGCGACAAGACGCAACTTCTCTCTTTCCTTCTCGCAGCAAAATTTCGCAAGCCCTTGCCGATCGTGCTGGCAATTCTGGCTGCGACCATCTTCAATCACGCCTTCGCTGCCGCCATCGGCACCTGGATCACGACGGTGATGGGTCCGCACGTGCTGCGCTGGGTGCTCGGCATCTCCTTTCTCGTGATGGCCGTCTGGATACTAATTCCGGACAAACTCGACGAAGACGAGGCCAAACTGGCGAAGTACGGCGTGTTCATGACGACGTTCATCACTTTCTTCCTCGCCGAGATGGGCGACAAGACGCAGATCGCGACGGTCGCGCTGGCGGCGCAATTCCATTCGTTCTTCGCGGTAGTTGCCGGCACGACCTGCGGCATGATGCTGGCAAATGCGCCTGCCGTGTATTGCGGCGACCGCCTAGCCGGCCGTATACCGGTCACGCTGGTGCACCGGATTGCGGCGGTGATTTTTGCGGCCTTGGGTGTGATGACCTTGCTGGGGGCGGGCTCGCGCTTCGGGTTTTAGATCTCTGACCGCACACTCGACGTCATTCCCGCGCGGGCGGGAATGACAAGAGAGGGATCAGAGGAAGCGGTCCAAAATCTTGCGACTGTGCTTGTCCAGCTTCTTCAGATCGCGGACCAGAAAGTGCACGCCATGCGCATCGGCGATCATCAGCGCGGCCTCACCGATGCGGCGGATATCTTCCTCGCCCTTGAGCACCAGCACCGCGTCGCCGCGATTGGTCTCGATCTGCCAGGTGCTGGGCGATGAAAACGTCGACACCTGTTTGATGCGGTGAATTTCCGGCAGGAACTCCCGGTTGCGCAATTCTTCCTGCAGCATGGGCCGCATGTCGGCCGGCACGTCGCTCAGGTGATCGAACCACACCAGCTCGTGGCCGTCGGCACTGACGATCGAGATGCCGGATTCAGGTGCTGCGATCGGAAAAGCACGAACCGGCACCACGTTCTCATGTGCCTGGCCCTCTGCATCGGTCAGCACCAGTTTGCCGAAGGCATTGCGCGTCAGTTGAAACTCGCTCATGCCGATTCTCCATTCAGCAGCGCTGCATCCTCGAGCAGATCGTTCTCGGCCTGGCGCGCCTGCGCCTGGTACAGCTTGTAGTAGGCGCCGCGGCGCGACAGCAGTTCCTCGTGCGAGCCAATCTCGACAATGCGGCCGCGGTCCATTACGACAATCCGATCGGCACGACGCAACGTGGACAGACGGTGTGCGATCGCGATCGTGGTACGGCCGTGGACGAGGTTGTCGAGCGCCTTCTGGATTTCACGTTCAGTGGTGGTATCGACGGACGAAGTCGCCTCGTCAAGGATCAGGATGTGCGGATCGATCAGTAGCGCGCGTGCAATTGAAATCCGCTGGCGTTCGCCACCGGACAGCGTCTGTCCACGCTCGCCGACCATCGAATCGTAACCGTGCGGCAGCCGCAGGATGAACTCATGCGCATTCGCAGCCCGCGCAGCGGCAACAATTTCCTCGCGCGTCGCATCCGGCTTGCCGTAGGCAATGTTGTCGGCAATGGTGCCGAAGAACAGAAAAGGCTCCTGCAGCACGAGGCCGATGTTGCGGCGGTATTCCGCGATCGGGACCGAGCGCACGTCGACGCCGTCGACCGTGATCGCTCCCTGCGATACATCGTAAAAGCGGCAGATCAGGTTGACCAGTGTGCTCTTGCCGGAACCGCTGTGACCGACCAGGCCAATCATTTCACCGGGACGGATCGTCAGATCGAGCCCGCGGATAACGGCGCGATTGCCGTAACGGAAACCAATATTGTGCACACCGATTGCACCCTTCACCTTGTCCAGATGCACAGGGTTGGTCGCTTCCGGCACCGAAGATACGTGGTCGAGAATATCGAAGATGCGCTTGGCGCCAGTTGCCGCCTTTTGCGTGACGGACACGATGCGGCTCATCGAATCCAGGCGCGTATAGAAGCGGCTGATGTAGGCGAGAAATGCGGTCAGCACGCCGACCGTAATCACACCCCGCGACACCTGCCAGATGCCGACTGCCCACACCACCAGCAAGCCGATCTCGGTGAGGAAAGTGACCGTGGGAGAGAACAGCGACCACACGCGATTGACGCGATCGTTGATCTGCAGATTGTGCATATTCGCTTCGCGGAAGCGTGCCGCCTCGCGCTTTTCCTGCGCAAAGGCTTTCACCACGCGGATGCCTGGTATCGTGTCGGCCAGCACATTGGTGACCTGCGACCAGATGCGGTCGACTTTTTCGAACCCGTTGCGCAGCCGGTCGCGCACCACGTGGATCATCCAGGCGATGAAGGGTAGCGGCAGCAGCGTGACCAGCGCCAGCCACGGATTGATCGAAATCAGGATGCCGGCCGTCATCAGGATCATCAGCACGTCGGTCGCGAAATCGAGCAGGTGCAATGACAGGAACACGCAGATGCGGTCGGTCTCCGAACCAATGCGCGTCATCAGATCGCCGGTGCGCTTGCCGCCGAAATATTCAAGCGACAGCTTCAGCAAATGTTCGTAGGCGGTGGTGCGCAGGTCGGCGCCAATGCGCTCCGACACCAGCGCCAGGATATAAGTGCGCGCCCAGCCCAGCCCCCAGGCCACCAACGCGGAGGCGAACAAGCCGCCGAGATAAAGCCCGACCAGGCTGGTATTGATGGGTTCGCCGTTTTGGTAGGGAATCAGCACCTTGTCCATCAGGGGCAAAGTCAGATAGGGCGGTACCAGCGTCGCGGCAGTCGACAACAACGTCAGCGTGAAACCCCAGATCAGCTGCGACTTGTACGGCCGCGCGAAGCGCCACAGGCGAAACAGCGCCGCAGTCGACGGCGGCTGGGTTTCCGCGTCGTCGCCGTCTTCATCGGATTCCTCTTCCTCCGCTTCTTCCTCGCGTACGCCGGTATCGACGCCCAGTGCACCCAGGCGTTCGAATTCGGCGATCAGTTGCAGGGCATCCGGGTTATGACCCAACGTATAGCGCCACTGTGCCAGCCGCGTCTGCCCATCCTGCAGCTCGAGCGTGCCAACTCCGGCATGATCGTGATGCAACAGGGAAAGGCCGGCATGGTAGGGCCAGACCTGCCATGCGGCATCGCTGCCATAGCGCGACAACAGCCGCTGGTCGGTTAAGACGAGCAATCCTGTAACGAAATGCAAACCCGGGTCCAGATCAAGATCCAGATGTGCGAGTATGATTTCATCCTTGCGCAATTCGGCGTCGACCTGATGCCAGGATGGCGGCGGTGAAGATGGAGCAGCGATGTTCATCGGACGGCGCGGCAATCGGCGCGCAGAAAAGTCAGTGAGAGGAATGAAGCAGAGGCGGATGCATGCAACCGGCGGCAAGTATATCGAAACGCGGGCCTGCTTGTTTGCTAGTATTCCGCCGCATTACAAATATATCCGGAATGATGTAAACCACCAACCGGCCTGCGGCGTTAAGCCGCTTTTTACCCATGCATTTTTTTGGCGCCCGGCGCGCCTTGTCATTGAACAATGAATAACAAAACCATCGAGATCATCGATGTGATGAATCTGAGGGGACCGAGTATCTGGACCTACCGCCCAGCGATTGAAGCGTGGGTGGACATTGGGGAACTGGAAGATTCGCCGTCCAACACCATTCCAGGCTTTTACGAACGCCTGCTCGGCTTCCTGCCAACGCTGGAAGAACACCATTGCGGTATCGGCGAACGCGGCGGCTTCCTGCAGCGTCTTCGCGATGGCACCTGGCCTGCTCACATCATGGAACACGTGATGATCGAATTGCAGAACCTGGCCGGCATGCCAAGCGCCTTCGGCAAGGCGCGCGAAACCTCGAAACGCGGCGTCTACAAGCTGGTCGTGCGCG